>Ga0307408_100000025_pt1 | contig 267563 bp, 242 predicted proteins | sample 322Cmetagenome_FD_202116 | JGI IMG/M metagenome (GOLD analysis project Ga0307408, IMG submission 202116) | Maize rhizosphere microbial communities from greenhouse at UC Davis, California, United States - 322HYB-C-3 | ecosystem: Host-associated > Plants > Roots > Rhizosphere > Soil | place...
GCCGCCGTAGGGTGCGCTGCGCGCACCAAGACTTCTCCCGATAAGGCTGGTGCGCATGGCGCACCCTACCTGAAGCCTCTCGCACCGCCGCCGTGGGGTGCGCCGCGCGCACCAGGGCATTTCCCGATAAGGCTGGTGCGCATGGCGCACCCTACCTGACGCCTCTCGCACTGCCGCCGTAGGGTGCGCTGCGCGCACCAAGACTTCTCCCGATAAGGCTGGTGCGCATGGCGCACCCTACCTGAAGCCTCTCGCACCGCCGCCGTAGGGTGCGCCGCGCGCACCGGGGCCTTTCCCGATGTCGCCAGCGGCGCAGGCCATGGTTACAGCGATTCGCCTGGTGGATGAACAGACGCCGCGCGCCGGGCACGCGGCGGATTGAGAGAGGCTTACCAGCGCCGCTCACCGCTACGGCGTTGTTCGTTATTGCTGCGCCCGCTGGAGAAACGATGCTGCGTGTTGCGGCCTGCCTCCCAGCCGCGCTGAATCTGCCCGCTGCGATGCTCCTGACGACGCTGGTCGCGGCCATAGTCATGTCGCGGCTGCTGGTGCTTGTAGCTGTCTCGATAACGGCGATCGTGACCGTAGTGATGACGCGGCGGCGGCGCCGGTACGTAGCGCGGAGGAGCCGGGTAGTAATTATGCCGACGCTCCTCGTAGTAGTAGCGTGGCGGCGGGTAGTAATCGCGCCGGTAACCGTCGTGGTAACGGTAGCCATGGCCGTTGTGATAACCACGGTCGTAGCCATCGCCATAAACGGCGCAACCGGAAAGCATCAAGAGCAAGGCGGAAAACAGCATTTTGTAGGGCATGGCGGCCTCCTGTGACCGCTGGGACGACGCCGACCGATGTCGGCCTCCGGGATGGTGATCCCTGAGGCATCAGACAGCGCCGCCCGCAACAGGTGCGATTCATTTCGTCGGCTGTGACCGACGGCGCAAAACCACAAGCGCACAGGACAATCGGCCTGTCGCTGGCATGGCATTCGCTTGCCCAGCGTCGCGGAAAGCCGATCCATGCACAGGATCATCAGTGGTAGCGAATCGTAATGGCCGACTAGGGTTCCGGCTCGTCAAACGGCGAGTGGCTGGTCCGAGAGTGGGCGACCTCATGCAGCGGCGGGAAGCCGCGGGGTTACACGGCGGGACAAAAGCCCGGGAGAACGCGCAGCCAGCCTGCCGGCTTTCCCGCTTTCGTCCATGACCCGAGGTTTCCATGTCCATTCGCTCCCTGCTCACCGTCCTGCTCTGCGCCTGCCTGCTTGGCGCTCCGACAGCCCAGGCCGCGCCAAAAAACTTCACGCTGTGCTGGTCGATATTCGCCGGCTGGATGCCATGGGGCTACGCCGCCGAACAGGGCATCGTGAAGAAGTGGGCGGACAAGTACGGCATTGACATTCAGGTGCAGGAAGTGCCGGATTATGTCGCATCCATCGAGCGCTACACCGCCGGCCAGTTCGACGCCTGCAGCATGACCAACATGGACGCCCTGACCATTCCCGCAGCTGCCGGCAAGGACAGCACCGCGCTGATCATCGGCGACTTCTCCAACGGCGCCGACGCCCTGCTGCTGCGTGGCAGCGGCCAGAGAATCCAGGACCTGAAAGGCAAGAGCGTGCTGCTGGTGGAGAACTCGGTCTCGCATTACCTGCTCAGCCGCGCGCTAGAGTGGGCCCTGCTCGATGAAAGCGACGTGACCATCATCAACGTCTCCGACACCGAAATCGCTGATGCCTTCCTCGCCGGCAAGGGCGACGCGGTGATCACCTGGAACCCGATCCTCTCCGAGATCCGGCGCAAGGCCGAGGTCAGCCAGGTGTTCAGCTCCAATCTGATTCCCGGTGAAATCCTCGACCTCACCGTAGTCAGCAGCCAGACCCTTGCCCAGCACCCGGAATTCGGCCGCGCGCTGACCGGTGCCTGGTTCGAGACCCAGCGCCTGCTCGGCCTGCCCACCCCGGCCGGTCGTGAAGCCCGGGCCAGAATGGCAGCCGCCGCCGGCACCACCGCGGAAGATTTCGACGCCCAGTTGGGCACCCTGCGCTCGTTCTACTCACCGCGCACCGCGCTGAACTTCGCGCGTACCGGCAAGCTGCCGGACCTCATGCAACGGGTCGCGCGCTTTGCCGATGCGCATGGCCTGCTGGGCAAGAGCGGCATGGGCCTGACCAATCTGGGTATGGAATTCAGCGGTGAAAAGCCGCTTGGCAACCCGCAACGCATTCTGCTGCGCTTCAACCATCGCTATATGGAGCTGGCAGCCGAAGGGGCGCTGTAACGCCCCATCGCACAGCAAACCAATCACAGGCCGCACCAATAACGCGCACCTGCTGCGGCAAGCAGTGGCGAAAGCCGCCAGATAGACGCCTCGGCTAGCTGGCACGATGTTCGCTACGGACCCAGCGTGCAGGAACACCCCGGCTCGCCGGGATCGCGGCACCACAATTTGCCAATAGCCGGCTAGGGTTCCGGCTCGCCACAGGCGAGCGACTGGTCCGAGAGCTGGCGACCTCCAGCGAGGTTACACGGCGGGACAAAAGCCCGGGAGAACGCGCCCCATTCATGGGGAACTGCCGCGAACTCCTGCCCGCCCCTGTCAAACTGGAGGTTCATCATGGGTACGCCCCACTCGCATCAGCGGCAACCAGCCGTCACCCCCAACGGCCCGAAATCAGCGCGCCCCTGCGCTTGCTAGCTGCGCACGCATTTCGTACCAGGCCCGACGAGGACTATCCATGCGCCTGATCAACCGCCACCCGGATCGCAGCGGCCGCCTGCTGCTGATCCTGCTGCCTTTCGCCCTGCTGCTGTTCGTCTACTTCAGCGCCTCGACCAGTCGCCTGGCCGAAAACCCCAACGACAAGCTGCTGCCCAGCGCCAGCCAGATGGTCGATGCCATCGACCGCCTGGCCTTCAGCGAAGACAAACGCAGCGGCCAGTACCTGTTCTGGCAGGACACCGCCTCCAGTCTGCAACGCCTGGCGCTCGGCCTCGGCATCGCCGCGCTACTGGGCCTGGTGCTGGGCATCGCCGCTGGCAGCGTGCCGCTGTTCGGCGCGCCGCTGTCGCCACTGCTCACGGTGCTGTCGATGATTCCGCCGCTGGCGATCCTGCCGATCCTGTTCATCGTCTTCGGCCTGGGTGAGCTGTCCAAGGTGATGCTGATCGTCATCGGCATCACCCCCTGCATCGCTCGTGACATCGAGCAACGTGCCCGTGAAATCCCTGGCGAGCTGCTGATCAAGGCGCAGACCCTCGGCGCCAATTCCTGGACGCTGATCCTGCGCCTGGTGCTACCGCAACTGATGCCGCGACTGTTGATTTCGCTGCGCCTGATGCTGGGCTCGGCCTGGCTGTTTCTGATCGCCGCCGAGGCCATCGCATCGACCGACGGCCTCGGTTACCGCATCTTCCTGGTACGTCGCTACATGGCCATGGACGTGATCCTGCCCTACGTCGTATGGATCACCCTGCTGGCCTGGCTGATGGATCTGGGCCTGCGCCAGGTGTTGCGCCTGTGCTTCCCCTGGCATGAAGGAGGCAAGGCATGACCCTGTTCAGCCAACACATCGTCCCGCTGAGTGAACCTGCCATGAGCGAACCCCGCACGACTAACAGCTCGTCGCCAGGCGCCTTCATCGAGGCGCGTAACCTGTGGCAGGAATACGGCGACCTGGTCGTGCTCGAACGCCTCAACATCAAGGTCAACGAGGGTGAGTTCTGCACCCTGGTCGGCGCCTCCGGCTGCGGCAAATCCACCTTCCTGCGCATGCTGCTCGGCCAGGAACGGCCAAGCCGTGGCGAGCTATTGCTGAGCGGCCAGGCGCTGCCCAACGAACCCGATCCGAGCCGTGGCGTGGTGTTCCAGCGCTACTCGGTATTCCCCCATCTGAGCGTGCTGGACAACGTCGCTCTGGGCCTGGAGCTGCCGAAATCGAAGCTGCTGGGACGGTTATTCGGCGCGGCCAAACGCGAGGCCCGCGAGCGCGCCGCGGAAATCCTCACCAAGGTCGGACTCGGCCATGCCCTGAACAAATACCCCAGCGCGCTCTCCGGTGGCATGCAGCAACGCCTGGCCATCGCCCAGGCGCTGGTGATGCAACCGCGCATGCTGCTGCTCGACGAGCCGTTCGGCGCGCTCGACCCCGGCATCCGCAAGGACATGCACGCACTGCTGCTGGAGCTGTGGCAGGAAACCCGCCTGACCGTATTCATGGTCACCCACGACCTATCCGAAGGCTTCAGCCTCGGCACCCGCCTGCTGGTGTTCGACAAAGTGCGCCACGACCCGCAGGCGCCCAACGCCTATGGCGCGCGCATCACCTACGACATCCCGCTCAACGCCGCGCGCCGGGCGCAGGCGCAATTGCCCAGCGAGCTGGCCGAACGTATCGCCGCGCGCAACGAACGGTAGCCCGGATTAAATCTGGGAATCACCGGTATATTTGCCCCGGATTGTATCCGGGCTACATAGCGGCCAGCTCGGTGCGCGCGGCGCACCCTACGACGCGCAAACCGCGCGAGAACCCGTAGGGTGCGCCGTGCGCACAAACTCTGCGGTGACACCGTCGCAGCTACGACTGCATGGATGCAGGAGGTAGAGCGAAGCAGGATGCCCGAGCCGAAAGCCCCTCCCACGAATCAACCGGAACCAAACCGTGGGAGGCGCTTCAGCGGCGAGCGTTGCAGCATCTCGGCATGTCTCGGCGTATTCGGTGCGCGCGGCGCACCCTACGACGCGCAAACCGCGCGAGAACCCGTAGGGTGCTCCGTGCGCACCAACTCTGCGGTGACACCGTCGCAGCTACGACTGCATGGATGCAGGAGGTAGAGCGAAGCAGGATGCCCGAGCCGAAAGCCCTCCCACGAATCGACCAGAGCCAAACCGTAGGAGGCGCTTCAGCGGCGAGCGTTGCAGCATCTCGGCATGTCTCGGCGTATTCGGTGCGCGCGGCGCACCCTACAATGCGCAAACCGCGCGAGAACCCGTAGGGTGCGCCGTGCGCACCAACTCTACAGTGACACCATCGCGGCTCAAGCCCCTCCCACGAATCGACCGGAGCCAAACCGTGGGAGGCGCTTCAGCGGCGAGCGTTGCAGCATCTCGGCATGTCTCGGCGTATTCGGTGCGCGCGGCGCACCCTACGACACGCAAACCGCGCGAGATCCCGTAGGGTGCGCCGTGCGCACCAACTCTGCGGTGACACCGTCGCAGCTACGACTGCATGGATGCAGGAGGTAGAGCGAAGCAGGATGCCCGAGCCGAAAGCCCCTCCCACGAATCGACCGGAGCCAAACCGTGGGAGGCGCTTCAGCGGCGAGCTTTTCAGCGATCAATCAGACGACCACCGTCTGACTAACTCAACACCTCCAGATACCGCGACAGCGTTTCGCCTTCCGCAGCGAACCAGCGTTGCGCCTCATCGGTACAAGCCGTAACCGGGTCTGCGCGCCAGTCCGGCTCCAGCGTATCGATGATGAACGTCCGCACCACGGCACGGCCATCCGCGCGTTGCAGGTGCTGACAGACGCGCCCCGCTCCAGGCAACTCGAAGCCTTCCAGCGAGATGCTCTGCCCCACCCGCGCCGGCACCGTGGACAGCGCCACCTGATAACGTCCCTGCTGGTCGGCGTAGGCCAGCGAGGTCTCGCAGTCGAACAGCGCGGCCAGGGCCTCGCCATCCCCGTGCGCCAGCTCGACTCGCTCGCGCAGTTGCCATGCTGACTCACCCGGCTCAATCGCCCGCCCCTGCACCCAACCAAGCTGCTCGCCACAGAGAATCAGACCACCACCACGCTGCAGCACCTCGCCGCTTTCGGCGTCGCATTCTTCCACCAGACGCAGGCCGATCAACGGTCCGCTGCTGGCCTGCAAACGCCAGTCCTCGACATAGGCGCCGCTGGTGCCGAATTCGATCATGCAATTACCGATGCGCTGCAACTGTGCCGGTTCCGGCCAGCGGTTGTGCAGTTGCAGGCTCACGCCGCCATGCCAGCTCAGATAACCGTTCTCCCAGACGCTGTCGGCCGCCCAGCCTTCATGGTTGGCGAGCACGCGCAGCTCGGCGGCATCGTAGTCCTGCCAAGCCCTTACCGGCAGCGCGGGCGCATCCGGCAGGCGCAAGTCGATGGTGAAGGTGCGACTTTGCAGCCAGTGCACCTGGGTGCGCTGGTCGCTGCGGCCATCAGCGAAGCTGATGCCGCGCCGGCGAAAGTGCCCGAGCATCCAGTCCGGTACGCCGCCCTCGGCGCGCTGCGGATAACGTGCCGCCAGTTCCAGCAGGTTCATGCCATCACCTCCCGGCGGCCTTGACCAAAGCTGGACAAACCCGCTGCACCATCCGGCAGTTGCAGCGAACCATCCTCCAGCCGCTCGCGCAGATAGCGGAAAGTCTGCGCCGTCTGCGCGAACAGATGGTCGCCACAGTTCACCGGCGTGTACACGCGCTCACCGCGCGCCGGCAGGCCGGCAATCGGCGCGATACGCGTCGGGTAGTCGCAGGCGCAGAACAGCGGGAAGGCGAAACGCTCCTCGCTAACCTTGCGCACGCGATGCGAGGTGGCGACGAAATGGCCGTTGCTGAGCACCTCGAGCATGTCGCCGATATTGATCACGAAGGCATCCTCAACCAGCGGCACATCGATCCACTGCCCGTCGCCGTTGAGCACCTGCAAGCCTTCGGCGGTCGGCAACAAAATGGTGAAGCACTCGTAGTCGGTATGCGCGCCGATACCGGGACGGTCGGCCACCGGATCGGGATCGAGCGGGTAATGGATCATGCGCAACTGGCTGGTGGGATGCCGGGTGATGCCGGCGAAGGTGTCCTCGGCCAGCCCCAGCGCCAGGGCGAAGCCACGAAACAGCATGTCGCCGAGCGCCAGCGCCGCCCGGTAATAAGCGCCCACCTCGCGTTTGAAGTCCGCCGAATCCGGCCACTGGGTCGGGCCCAGCAGCGGATAGACCTGCGCCGCCTCGGTGTAGTCGTAATTGACGTCGTAGGCTTCCTTGAGATCCTTGCTGCCGCCGACGAACTGCTCCTCGCCTTCCGGCACGTAACCGCTGTGGTTGCTCGACTGGCCGATATAGAAGCGCATCTTCTCCTCCAACGGGCGGGCGAAGAAACTGCGCGCCTGCTGGATCAGCCCGTCGCGCAGATCACGCGAAATGCCGTGCCCGGTGATCTGCAGAAAGCCGACCTCGCGAGCAGCGCGCCCGAGCTCATCGGCAACGCGCTGACGCTGGGCAGGGTCGTCGGCATACAGGCCGGCAACGTCGATCAGAGGAATGGACGTGAAATGGGTATGCGCCATGGCAATCTCCCTTGAACAAGTGAGTTACCTGGTCGTCCAGACGAGCAGCGGGTCGGGTCGTCCCGAGGGCAGCAGCAAGGCCGTCCCTGCAGCAGGATCGATAGCGATTTCCATGCCACCGCCATAATGCCGCCAAGCTGCGATACCACGGGCCGAATCGCCCCCGAACGGTGCAATGAGCACCACCCTGGCCCCATCAGGCAGCACGCAAACTGCAAACAGCATCGCCAGAGCGCCCAGCCACGGGCTTCGGCGAGCTGGCACGCTATTCGCTACTGCCTGAGTGTGCAGGTTCCAACCGGGGTTTCCCGGAATCGCGGCACCACAATTTGCGAAATGGATGACTAGGGTTCCGACTTGCCTGGCAAGTGCTGGTCCGAGAGTCATCGACCTCCAGTGAGGTTACACGGCGGGATAAAAGCCCGGGAGAACGCGCCTTTCGAACGATTCGAAACGTGCCGCGACTCCTGCCCGTACTCACCAAGACTGGAGGTTCCAAATGCGCAAGTACCGTCTGCTCTCCTTCGCCGCTGCCGGTCTGGCCGCGGTGCTCAGCTTCAGCGCTCACGCCGAGAAGAAAGACAGCTTCAGCGTCTGCTGGACGCTCTACGCCGGCTGGATGCCCTGGGGCCATGCCAGCACCTCCGGCATCATCGACAAATGGGCGAAGAAATACGGCATCGACATCGATGTCGTGCAGCTCAACGACTACGTCGAATCCATCAACCAGTACAGCGTCGGCCAGTTCGACGGCTGCACCATGACCAACATGGACGCCCTGACCATCCCCGCCGCGGGTGGTGTGGACAGCACAGCGCTGATCGTCGGCGATTACTCCAATGGCAACGACGGCCTGCTGATCAAGGGCGAGGGCAAGACCCTGGCCGACATCAAGGGCATGCAGGTCAACCTGGTGGAACTGTCGGTCTCCCACTACTTCCTCGCCCGAGCGCTGGAGTCGGCAGGCATGAGCGAGCGCGACGTGACGGTGGTGAACACTTCCGACGCCGACATCATCGCTGCCTACACCACCCCCAGCGTGCAGGCTGCCGCCACCTGGAACCCGATGCTCGCCGAGATTGTCGCCCAGCCCGGCAGCACCCAGGTCTTCGACTCCTCGAAGATCCCCGGTGAAATCCTCGACATGATGGTGGTCAACACCCAGACCCTGAAGGACAACCCGGACTTCGGCAAAGCCCTGGTCGGCGCCTGGTTCGAGATCCTCGAGCTGATGCAGTCCGGCACGCCCGAAGCAACCGAAGCCCTGACCGAAATGGCCAAGGCCTCCGGCACCGACCTGGCCGGCTACCAGGCGCAACTGGCGACCACCAAGCTGTTCTACACACCGAAGCAAACCCTGGACTTCGTCACCAGCCCGGCCCTGCCCGAGACCATGACCAAGGTCGCCAACTTCAGCTTCGAGCACGGCATCCTCGGCGAAGGCGCGCGCAGCGCTGATGCCATCGGCATGACCTTCGCGGGCGACGTGACGACCGGCGACAGCGCCAACATCAAGCTGCGCTTCGACCCGAGCTACATAGAGATGGCCGTCGACGGCAAGCTTTGAAGCCTACGCCCTAAACCGTATCGCAACGATGATCAGGCGCCCCTGGCGGCGCCTGACGACCAGGCTTTGATCCCGAGGTACCCATGACCACTGCCCTTACCCTGCGCCCGACTTTGTACGAAGAGACCGTACCCGGCGGCGGCCACACCTCCTTCATCCTCAAGCGTGGCCAGTTGCTGCGCATCACCGATATCGAAGGCGGCGCCAACGTCAGCATGCTGCTGTTCAACGCCACTGAGAAAAGCGAGCGCCTGAACCTGCCCGACACCCTCAAGTGCCAGCACACCGCCAAGCTCACCGCCGGCCACTGCCTGTACTCGGACATGGGCAAGGTGCTGGCGGCGATCACCGCCGATACCTGCGGCTGGCACGACAGCTTCGGCGGCGTAATGAATGCCGATGAAGTGCTGGAGAAATACGGCCAGGGCCGCTACCAGGAACTGCGCAACGGCTTCTTCCGCAACGGCATGGACAACCTGCTGGTGGAAATGGGCAAGTGGGACCTGAACCTGCTCGACCTGCTGATGAACCTCAACCTGTTCAGCCGCGTGGACGTCGACGCCGATGGCGCCTTCCGCTTCCAACCTGGCAACAGCACAGCCGGCGACTACATCGAGCTGTACGCGCCGATGGACACCCTGGTGGTGCTCACCGCCCTCCAGCACCCGATGGACCCAAACCCGCAGTACGCACCCAAGCCGGTGCAACTCCGCTTAAGCAAGGTCGACAGCGACGGCATCACCGTGCTCTGCCGCACCTCGCGCCCGGAGAACGGCCGCGGCTTTCACAACACCGAACGCCAGTACCTCTGAGGATGCCGACATGAGCCTGATCGCAAGCAACCTGCATCCCGAAACCGCCAGCTTCCGCCATACCATCCCGGCGGGCGAACCCTACCTGTTCGAGGTCAAGGCCGGGCAGACCCTGCGCCTGCATGACCTCGAAGGCAACCAGGCGATCGACACCCTGTTCTTCGCCGCACGCAACCCACGTGAACGCTTCGACCCGCAGCGCACCCTGCGCAAGCAGAACAACGTCTACCTGACCACCGGCACGGTGCTCTACTCCAACCTCGGCAACCCGCTGCTGACCATCGTCGCCGACACCTGCGGTCGCCACGACACCCTCGGCGGCGCCTGCGCGCAGGAGAGCAACACCGTGCGCTACGCGCTGGACAAACGCTACATGCACAGCTGCCGCGATAACTTCCTGCGCGCCAGCCTGCACGACGGCCGCCTGAGCAAGCGCGACATCGGCGCCAACATCAACTTCTTCATGAACGTGCCGGTAACGCCGGAGGGCGGCCTGACCTTCGAGGACGGCATCTCCGCGCCCGGCAAATACGTGGAGCTGCGCGCCGAGACCGACGTCATCGTGCTGATCTCCAACTGCCCGCAGCTGAACAACCCGTGCAACGGCTGGAACCCGACGCCAGCCGAGGTGCTGGTCTGGAACTGACGTAGGGCGGGTGAAACCCGCCAAGGCCCGGCGGGTTTCACCCGCCCTACGCTGAGCATTTCCCGTAGGAGCGGCTTCAGCCGCGATACCCGTAGGGTGGATGTCGCTTTCTACATCCACCGGCTCCGCCGGTTCGCGGCTGAAGCGGAACGACACCCGGCCGCGCCTACACAGGCAACACGCATCACCAGAATTTTCTGCCACGGACGACCGTGGCACATGACGAATGACGGCGGGACGGCCCGCCACCTTATACGAGGCAGGAGCAAAGCGTCGCGAGCGAACATCAGGCAAGGCGGCAGCCAGTGAGAAAGCGGAGTTTGCTGGAGCAAATGAGCATTTCGAACTGGCTGCCAACGCAGCATGGTGGAGCGCAGCAGCTTTGAACTGTCTCGGGAGCGGATATGTTCGAGAAACTATTGATCGCCAACCGTGGCGCCATCGCCTGCCGCATCCTGCGCACCCTGCGTGAACTGAACGTTGGCGGCGTGGCCGTGTACTCCGAAGCCGACGCCGCCAGCCTGCATATCCAGCAGGCCGACGAAGCCTTCTCCCTCGGCGACGGCCCGGCCGCGCAGACCTATCTGGTGGTCGACAAGATCCTTGCCGCCGCCAAAACCAGCGGCGCCCGCGCCATCCACCCCGGCTACGGCTTTCTCTCCGAGAACGCCGCCTTTGCCGAAGCCTGCGAAGCCGCCGGCATCGCCTTCGTCGGCCCGACGCCGGAACAGCTGCGCGTGTTCGGCCTCAAGCACACCGCCCGCGCCCTGGCCAAGCAGCACGGCGTGCCGATGCTCGAAGGCACCGAGTTGCTGGAAAACCTCGACGCCGCACTCGAGGCCGGCGAACAGGTCGGCTACCCGGTGATGCTCAAAAGCACCGCCGGCGGTGGCGGCATCGGCATGCGCGTGTGCCGCTCGGCTGCCGAACTCTCCGAAGCCTTCGAGGCGGTCAAGCGCCTGGGGCAGAACAACTTCAGCGACAGCGGCGTGTTTATCGAGAAATACATCCAGCGCGCCCGCCACCTGGAAGTACAGGTGTTCGGCGACGGCCAGGGCGAGGTGCTCGCCCTCGGCGTGCGCGATTGCTCGGTGCAACGGCGCAACCAGAAGGTGCTGGAAGAAACCCCGGCGCCGAACCTGCCGGCCGGCATGGCCGACGAACTCTGCGCAGCGGCGATCAAGCTGGCAAAAGCGGTGAAATACCGCAGCGCCGGCACCGTCGAGTTCGTTTACGACGGCGAAGCCGAGCGCTTCTATTTCCTCGAAGTGAACACCCGCCTGCAGGTCGAACACGGCGTCACCGAACAGGTGTGGGGCGTCGACCTGGTGCGCTGGATGATCGAGCTGGCGGCCGGCGATCTGCCGCCGCTCAGCGAACTCGCCAACGGCCTGAAGCCCAGCGGCCACGCCATCCAGGCGCGGCTGTACGCCGAAGACCCGGGTCGCGAATTTCAGCCCAGCCCCGGCCTGCTCACCTCGGTCGCCTTCCCGCCAGCCGACGGCAAAGCCCTGCGTATCGATACCTGGGTCGAAGCCGGCTGCGAGATTCCGCCCTACTTCGACCCGATGATCGCCAAGCTGATCACCTGGGCGCCGACCCGCGAACAGGCCAGTGCGGCGCTGGACAAGGCCCTGGCCGACTCCGTGCTGTACGGCGTGGAATGCAACCGCGACTACCTGCGCCAGATTCTCAGCGATGCGCCTTTCGCCAGTGGTCATCCCTGGACGCGCTGCCTGGAAAATCTCGTCTACCAGGCGACCACCTTCGAGGTGCTCAGCGCTGGCACCCAGACCAGCGTGCAGGACTTCCCTGGCCGACTCGGCTACTGGGCGGTCGGCGTACCGCCATCCGGCCCGATGGACGACCGCGCCCTGCGCCTGGGTAACCGCCTGCTCGGCAACGACGAAAGCGCTGCCGGCCTGGAAATCACCATGAGCGGCCCGACCCTGCGCTTCAATACCGACGCAGTGGTCGCCGTCACAGGAGCCGAGATTCCGCTGAGCGTCGATGGCGTGGAACAACCGATCAACACCGCCCTGCTGATCACAGCTGGCAGCACCCTGGCCCTCGGCACCCTCGCAGGCAGCGGCGCGCGCAGCTACCTGAGCATCCGTGGCGGCATCCAGGTGCCGGACTACCTGGGCAGCAAAAGCACCTTCACCCTCGGCCAGTTCGGCGGCCATGGCGGTCGTGCCCTGCGTGCCGGCGATGTGCTGCACCTGCTGCCGCTCACCAACCGCGAGGCCGGCGCGCAACTGCCCGCCGAACTCTGCCCGGCCCTGCCGGCCGTGCGCGAATTGCGCGTGATCTACGGCCCGCACGGTGCGCCGGAATACTTCAGCGAGCGCTACATCGACACCTTCCTTGCCACCGACTGGGAAGTGCACTTCAACTCCAGCCGCACCGGCGTGCGCCTGATCGGCCCGAAACCGGAATGGGTACGTGACAGCGGCGGCGAAGCCGGCCTGCACCCGTCCAACATCCACGACAACCCTTACGCCATCGGCGCAGTGGACTTCACCGGCGACATGCCGGTAATCCTCGGCCCGGACGGCCCCAGCCTGGGCGGCTTCGTCTGCCTGGTGACCATCATCGAGGCCGACCTGTGGCAGCTCGGCCAACTCAAGGCCGGCGACAAGGTACGCTTCGTGCCGGTGGATATCGCCACGGCGCGGGAGTTGGCACAACGCAATGCATGCGAATACGCAGAACTCTGTAGGAGCGAATTTATTCGCGATGCAGGCAACACCGAAATCGCGGATAAATCCGCTCCTACAGGTGCGACCGTAGCCCGGATGCAATCCGGGGGAAACACCGCGACGAACAGCCCCCGGATTTCATCCGGGCTACAAAGCCCCATCGTCCTCGACATCGGCCACGCCGACACCCGCCTGGTCGCGCGCCTGTCCGGCGACACCCACCTGCTGCTGGAAATCGGCGCGCCGGAACTCGATCTGGTGCTGCGCTTTCGTGGCCATGCGCTGATGCAGGCGCTTCAGGCCAAGCAGCTCGACGGCGTGATCGACCTGACCCCGGGCATCCGCTCGCTGCAGGTGCACTACCAACCGGAAACCCTGCCCCTGCAGACACTGCTCGATATCGTCGCCGGCGAATGGGATGCCGTCTGCGCCGCGCGCGATCTGAAGGTGCCGTCGCGCATCGTCCACCTGCCGCTGTCCTGGGACGACCCGGCCTGCCAGTTGGCCATCGAGAAATACATGACCACCGTGCGCAAGGATGCCCCCTGGTGCCCGAGCAACCTGGAGTTCATCCGCCGTATCAACGATCTGCCAAATCTCGAAGAGGTGTACCGCACGGTGTTCGACGCCAGCTACCTGGTCATGGGCCTGGGCGACGTCTACCTCGGCGCGCCGGTGGCCACCCCGCTCGACCCGCGCCATCGTCTGGTCACCACAAAGTACAACCCGGCGCGCACCTGGACGGCGGAAAACTCCGTCGGCATCGGCGGCGCCTACATGTGCGTGTACGGCATGGAAGGCCCAGGCGGCTACCAGTTCATCGGTCGTACCCTGCAGATGTGGAACCGCTACCGCGCGGTCGAGGCCTTCGACGGCAAGCCCTGGCTGCTGCGCTTCTTCGACCAGATTCGCTTCTACCCGGTGAGTGCCGACGAACTGCTGCGCATCCGCCGCGACTTCCCGCTCGGCCGCTACCCGCTGTGCATCGAACACAGCGAACTGGCCCTGGCCGACTACCAGCAGTTTCTCGATGACGAGGCGGAAGGCATCGCCGCCTTCCGCCAGCAGCAGCGCGCCGCCTTCGATGCCGAACGCCAACGCTGGATCGATAGCGGTCAGGCACATTTCGAGGTCGAGGAAGCCGCGCCGGAACAGGGCGAGGACGCGCCGCTCGACGCCGGCCAACACGCTATCGAAAGCCATGTCGCCGGCAACCTCTGGCAGGTGCAGGTCGAAGTCGGCAGGCAGGTGCAGGCTGGTGACGTGCTGGTGATTCTCGAGTCGATGAAGATGGAAATCCCGCTCACCGCCCCGATGGCCGGCACCGTGCGCGAAGTGCGTGTGCAGCCAGGCTCGCCCGTGCGTGCCGGGCAGCGTGTAGTGGTGCTGGAAGGAGCCTGAAAGCTCGCAGGCGCCTGAACGCTTGCTCCCCTCTCCCGTTTACGGGAGAGGGGTTGGGGGAGAGGGTCAAGACCGCCACGCAACTCGACATCCCGTAGGAAAACCAGCCCTTGTAGGAGGCGTCCCAGCCACGACCGCGTAGGAGCGGCTTCAGCCGCGATCCACACAAACGCCGACTACCTGTGGGAGGGGCTTTAGCCGCGATCGCCTCATGCCCCACCGCAATACCGGCAACCCCAATCGCGGATAAATCCGCTCCTGCAGCCCCGTAGCCCGGATGCAATCCGGGAAAACCAGCCACCCGGTTAAATATCGACGCACCAAACCCGTAGGAGCGGCTTCAGCCGCGAAACTCCGCCGCCAATCGCGGATGAATCCGCTCCTACGAAAAACCTTGGGCGGGGCTCCTACGCAAGGCTGCTTTGCTCGCCTTGCCGGATTGGCATTACCCCAACTTTCATCCACACCCCATAACAGCGCCGATCATGATCACAACTGGCGCTATCCCCTCCCGACAAGCTAGCATCACGCCATTAGCCCGCTCCCGGATTCACCCATGTCCCTGCGCCCCAAACGGCACACGCAAACCTCGTTGGTGTTACTGCTCCTGTTCCTGCTCGGTAGCGGCTTTCTCACCACCTCGCTGCTGAGCTACTACGCCTCGCGCGACTCGATCCGCGACAGCATCATCAACACCGAGCTGCCGCTGACCTCCGATACCGTCTATTCGGAAATCCAGAAGGACCTGGTGCGCCCCATCCTCATCTCCTCGATGATGGCCCGCGACACCTTCCTGCGTGACTGGGTGCTGGCCGGCGAGCAGGACAACGGGCAGATGACCCGCTACCTGCGCGAAGTGCAGGAGCATTACGGCGCCTTCACCAGCTTCTTCGTCTCCGACAGGACCAGCACCTACTACCAGGCCAAGGGCGTGCTCAAGCAGGTCAAGCCGGACGAGCCGCGCGACGTCTGGTATTACCGCGTGCGCGGCCTCGAGGAGCCCTACGAGATCAACGTCGACGTCGACCTGGCCAACGCCGACCGCCTGACCATCTTCATCAACTACAAGGTGCTCGACTACGACGGCAGCTTCATCGGCGCCACCGGCGTCGGCCTGGCTGTCGATGCCGTGGTCAAGCTGATCGACGAGTACCAGGCGCGTTACGAGCGCAGCGTCTACTTCGTCGACACCACCGGACGCATCACCCTCACCGGCGCTCAGGGCGGGCCGATGGGAGCAAAGGTCGGCGACTCGCTAACCGACGTTCCCGGCCTCGACGGCCTGATGGCCAAATTGCCCACACCACAAAGCGGCCAGTTCGAATACCAGGAACAGGGCCGCGAGCACTTCCTCAACGTGCGCTACATCCCCGAGCTGGAGTGGTACCTGTTCGTCGACAAACAGGACAAGGCCCTGGCCGGCATACGCCAGGGGCTCTACATCAACCTGCTGCTGTGCCTGCTGGTCACCGCCATCGTACTGACCCTGGTGAGCCTGGCGATTCGGCGCTATCAGCAGCGCATCGCCGCCCTGGCCACTACCGACAGTCTTACCGACCTGCCCAACCGCCGCGGCTTCGACATCCTCGCCGAACAGGCGCTGCAGGAAGCGCAGCGCGACAGCAGCCCACTGTCCGCCGTGCTGCTGGACCTCGACAATTTCAAGCTGATCAACGACGAGCACGGCCACCTCGCCGGCGACCAGGTGTTGCACGACTTCGCCCAGCAACTGCGCGGCACGCTGCGCCAGTCCGACATTCTCTGCCGCTGGGGCGGCGAGGAATTCATCCTGCTGCTGAAGAACACCGACCGCCAGGCCGCCCATGACCTGGCGGAAAAACTCCGCCAGCAATGCGCCGAACAGCGTTATGAAGTCGAAGGCCAGCGCCTGCAAGTCACCGTCAGCCTCGGTCTCAGCCAGTGGCAGGCCGGCGAGAGCCTGCACACCCTGCTCGGTCGCACCGACCGCGCGCTGTACCGCGCCAAGCAGGCCGGGCGCGACCGCGTCTGCCTCGACCTCTGATGGACACTCAACGCTGCCCGCTGTGCGGCAAGAGCAACCAGTGCAGCGTCGCTGCCGGTCGTGACCAACCCTGCTGGTGCTTCGACGCGCCGATCGACCCGGCCGCGCTGCAGCGCCTGACGCCCGAGCAACGCAACCAGGCCTGCCTGTGCCCGGCCTGCGCGGGTGCGCTGAAAGCCATTGAGCCCCGCGAGCGCGATTGAGCCATGCGCCTGGATCGCTTCCTCAGCAACTTCCCTCGTTTCAGTCGCCAGGACAGCCGCCTGCTGATCAGCGCCGGGCGCCTGCGTGTGGACGGTGCGGTCGTCCACGACCCACGCCATGAGGTGCGCGACTTCCAGCGTGTCGAGCTGGACGACGAACTGCTGCAAGCCGGACGCAGCGCGCGCTACTGGATGCTGCACAAGCCGGTCGGCGTGGTCAGCGCCACCGAGCACGACGAACACCGCACCGTCCTCGATCTGCTCGACGAACCCGACAAACACGACCTGCATCTGGCCGGCCGCCTAGACCTGAACACCAGCGGCCTGCTGCTGATCACCAACGACGGGCGCTGGTCGCGGCGCATCACCCAGCCGCAGCAGCGCAAACCCAAGGTCTACCACGTCACCACCGAACAGCCGATCACCGCCGAGTACGCCGAGGTGTTCGCCCGTGGCCTGTATTTCGCCTTCGAAGACCTCACCACCTTGCCCGCCCAGCTCGACGTACTGAGCAGCCACGAAGCCCGGCTGACCCTGTTCGAAGGCCGCTACCATCAGGTCAAGCGCATGTTCGGCCACTTCCGCAATCGCGTCGTCGCCCTGCACCGCGAAAGCATGGGCGAAATCATCCTCGACCCGCAGCTCGCGCCCGGCCAATATCGCGCGCTGACCGCCGCCGAAATCGCCAGCGTCTGATCCCCTCCGCGCAGCAAAGAACACGACCCGACCAACGGCACCCATAAAGCGCGATAAAGATGTGACTTACCCTTGCGTGGCTGCAAGGTAACTGCTTGAATCGAACCATAAGTCCTGAGATGACCAACCAGTCACTACAAGACAGCTACACGTTCTTTCAGTTGCCGGCGCCCTGCGCCGACTGGATTCCTGCCTGGTAACACCGCCCTCTCCACGGCCTTGCAAAAGACCTGGAGCGCTCGCCTGTTTCGATCCTAACTGCTTGAAATTCCAATACTTATAAAAATCTCCAGCCTGACATCATGCTGTCACGCTCAGGCGCTTTTCTGACTGCTCAATCAAATGCGAACGGCCGCCCGCTCGCCTTGACACACTTGCGCCAGGAGAAAACGACATGAGGCCAGAAACCGCAGTCGTCGAGATCAACAGGAAGCACAAGGTTCACACGGAGTTCTACGGCAACCCGGCAGCAAGCAAGACCATCATCCTGGTCAATGGCTCTCTGGCGACCACCGCCTCGTTCACGCAAACGGTCAAGTACCTGCAGCCGCAGTTCAACGTGGTGGCCTTCGACCTGCCCTATGCCGGCCAGTCGAAACCGCACAACAGCGACTTCACGCCCATCACCAAGGAAGACGAAGCGGCGATCCTGCTCAAGCTGATCGACCACTACGGCGCCAACTACCTGATGTCTTTCTCCTGGGGCGGCGTCGCCTCCCTGCTCGCCCTGGCCCAACGCCCGGCGACGCTGGAGAAGGCCGCAATCTGCTCCTTCTCACCGATCCTCAACGTGCCGATGCTCGACTACCTGCACAAGGGCCTGCGCTTCCTCGGCTCGGTAGACCGCGACAACATCGCCCTGCTGGTCAACAGCACCATCGGCAAGCACCTGCCGTCGCTGTTCAAGCGCTTCAACCACAAGCACGTCAGCACCCTCGACGAACACGAGTACCGGCAGATGTACGCGCACATCAAGCAGGTGCTGAACATGGAAGCGCACTGCGGCAAGGAATGCCTGCAGGCCATCGACATTCCGCTGATATTCGTCAACGGCGACCGTGACGAATACACCTCGGTGGAAGACGCCTGCCTGTTCGCCCAGCACATCGACCACGCCCAGTTCGCCGTGATCCACGACGCCGGCCACTTCCTCGACATGGAACACAAGGCCGCCTGGCTGCAAACCCAACGCGTACTGCTGGACTTCTTCAACGCCCCCGGCAAACGCCTGCAACTGCCGACGCGCGGCGAGCTGCAGGAACTGCAGGCCATGGCCATATGAACCGGCCCAGAGGCGAACCGGCTGCACGACCAGCGCCGGTTCGCCCTTCATTTCCCCGCCGAGTTCCGGTATAAAGGCACCCGCTGCGGGTGTCGTATAATGGTAATACCCTAGCTTCCCAAGCTAGAGCCGTGGGTTCGATTCCCATCACCCGCTCCAGACAGCCAAGAAAAAGCCCCGTCATCACTGACGGGGCTTTTTCGTTTCTGATGCCTGAAAGACTTTGATCATCCAGCCCCTGGCCTGTAGTCGCTCAACTCGGACGATGACAGCGTGCGCGGCGGCCATCCTGTACAAGATTTCAAAGCTCCCCTCCGACGCTCAGCCCGCTGCAAGCACGCCTTTCATCGCCCAGCATGCCCCTCATTAGGCCTCGAGATTGAGCCACATCCAGTTCAAAAGCCCAGCCCAGAGCAGCAAAGTGCCATCAATTAGCTTCACCAAGGCTGCCCATTGAAAAGCCCTAATAGCTATACAAACTCAAAATCCTGTACAAGGTCGCAGCAGGCCGGGTGTGTGAATCGCGCAAGCCGCGCGGCGTTGTCTGCATCTTGAGGAGTAACCGCATGAATTCCCCCATGAGTATTGCTCAGCGTCTGAGCCTGGGCTTTGGCCTGGTGCTGTCGCTGATGATTCTGATCACGCTCATCGGCGTGCAGCGCGTCGGTTTCATCGACGAGACGCTGACCGCCGTCAGCGATGGCGCCGCGCTGAAGCAGCGCTACGCGATCAACTTTCGTGGCAGCGTGCATGATCGCGCCATCGCCATTCGCGATGCGGTACTGGATGGTGATGGGGCGGCGTTGGCCGGGCACCTGGGCGAGATTGAGCGTCTGGACCGTTTCTATCAGGAGTCGGCGCAGGCCATGGAAACGCTGCTGGCGAAACAGGCGCCCACTGCAGCGGAACAGCGTCTGCTTGAGAACATCAAGACCATCGAGCGCAGCACGCTGACGCTGACCGAGCAATTGATCAACCTGCGCCGCGACGGCAACGAGGCAGCACTGCCGCTGTTAATGGAGCGGGTTTCTCCGGCTTACAGCGAGTGGCTCAAGCACATCAATGCCTTTATCGATCACCAGGAAGAGGTGATCAGCCAGGACCTGGGCGAGGTGCGCGAGGTGGCCGGTGGCTTCCGTTTACTGATTTTGCTGGTCACGGGCGCTGCACTGCTGCTGAGCGTGGGCATCAGCCTGGTGATCATCAACAAGTTGAAATCTACACTGGGCGCCGAGCCGCACCGTGTTGCGCAGGTGATCCAGCAATTGGCCAAGGGTGAGCTCGATCAGCAGATCGAAACGCAGTATCCCAAGAGCGTGATGGCGGACCTGCAGAACATGGTGCGCCACCTGAGCGAAACCATCGCGCAGGTACGCAGCGCGGCAACGGAGCTGACTCATTCGTCAGATCAGTTGATGGCCACTTCCGACAGCAACAACCAGCAGATTCGCCTGCAATCGAGCGAGGCCGAGCAAATGGCCACGGCGATCAACCAGATGGCTGCCACGGTCAGTGAGGTGGCCAACTATGCCGCCAGTGCAGCGGCCGCCACACGCAATGCCGGCGGCGAGGTGACCATTGGCAATCGCGTGGTGAACGAGACGGCAGCCGCCATCCAGACCCTGGCGCGCACCCTGGAAAGTGCAACGCAGAGCGTGCAGCAGGTTTCCACCGACAGCGAGAGCATCGAAAAGATCATCGAGGTAATCACCTCCATCGCCGAACAGACCAATCTGCTGGCGCTCAATGCGGCCATCGAGGCTGCCCGCGCCGGTGAGCACGGCCGTGGCTTTGCCGTGGTGGCGGACGAGGTGCGTTCCCTGGCGACCCGCACGCAGGACTCGACACGGGAAATTCGCGGCATGATCGCCAAGCTCCAGGAAGGCGCCGGCAAGGCGGCAGAAGTGATGCTCGAGAGCCGCCAACTGGCGCAGAAGACCGTCGAGCAGACCGTGCTGGCCGAACAGGCGCTGAGCAAGATCAGTGATGAAGTGAGCGCGATCAATGACATGAACACGCAAATCGCCAGCGCCTCGGAACAGCAAAGCGCGGTCGCCGAGGAGGTCAACCAGAACATCAGCCGCATCCACAACGCAACCCTGGAAACCTCCGCCGGCTCTGAGCAGGTGGCGGCCTCCAGCCAGGAGCTGGCAACCCTGGCGAACCGCCTGACCGACAAGGTGAGCTTCTTCAAGGTGCGGGCAGCCTGAAGACGCAGCGCGGGTGACGGCCAACCGTTCGGGCGACCGCATCGATGCCTTTGCACGACGCCCGACGCTTCTGGTTTATCGCTGTCTTGATCAGGCAGTAGTTACCTCAAGCCCGCGCTGCCCCCTCGCCAAAGCACTGATCCAACCGGAACTTCTGCCCCCCAACGCCACCAGAACCCTGTACGTCTTTTTCTGGAGGCCCTGGCGATGGAACAGTGGAATATCTGGCTCGAGCGCGATCTCTGGCTCAACATTGCAATTCTGGTGGTCGCCACGGTGCTGATCTACAGTGTGCTGCGTACCCTGGTGAATACGCTGCACAAGCGGCTCAAGGCCTGGTCGAAGGATCAGGACGGCAGTTGGCCGCATTTCGTCGCCATGGTCATCGGGCGCACCAGCCGCGCGCTGCTGCTGGCCTTTTCGCTGTTGCTGGCGTTGCGCCTGCCGGAGTTGCCCGGCAGTTGGCACAGCGCGCTGAGCCATACCTGGTTCGTCGCCCTGGCCCTGCAGGTGGCGCTGTGGGTCGATACCGGCGTGCGCCTGTGGTCGCGCAGCCTGGTGATGGGCAAGAACGGCGGCAGTTACAACCCGGTTATGACCACCATCATCAGCATCATGATCCTGATCGTGGTCTGGTCGGTGATGCTGTTGTCGATCCTGGCCAATCTGGGGGTGGATATCACAGCGCTGGTGGCCAGCCTGGGTGTCGGCGGTATCGCCGTGGCGCTGGCGGTGCAGACGGTGCTCGGCGATGTGTTCGCCTCGCTATCCATTGGCGTCGACAAGCCCTTCGAGATCGGCGACTTCGTGGTGTTCGGCGAGGTGGCCGGGACCATCGAGCATATCGGTCTGAAGACCACGCGCATTCGCAGCCTCAGCGGTGAGCAGGTGGTGTGCGCCAACGCCGACCTGCTGCGCCAGGTCGTGCACAACTACAAGCGCATGGACACGCGCCGTATCGTCTTCAAGTTCGGCATCAACTACGACACGCCCAGCGATAAGGTGCGCCAGGTATCGGAGAAGGTCGGCGATATCATCCGCGCCACGTCCAAGACCCGCTTCGACCGCGCGCATTTTCTCGGCTTCGATGAAAGCCAGCTGACCTTCGAGGTGGTCTATATCGTGCTGACCTCGGATTACAACCAGTACATGGACATCCAGCAGGAGATCAACCTGCAGTTGCTCGATGCCCTGCGCGAGCTGGATGTGCGCTTCGCCCTGCCCCGCCGCGATCTGCGTCTGGTGGGCGAGAGGATGCCGGTGCTCAAGGTCGCCGGCCTGCCGCAGCCGGCCCAGAGCGAGGGCAGCGACTCGGATCAGCGCTTACCGAGGTTCAGCTGATTGCAAGGGCGCGAGTGCTGCTTGCAGGCTGAGGGCCTGAGCAACAGCCGGCGCGTCGGCCAGCCCGCAAGCAAGGCCTCTAGCCATCACGCAAGCATTTGAAAAACCTGACATTTCCGTCTTCACATCGACAGCGGTGACGGCTACTCTGCCGCCCCATGATTCGACGCCTCCTGCCCCTGCTCTGCTGTTTCACAGCCCTTTCCCTGCACGCCGCACCCGCCACTTTCGCCGAGGCCAAGCGCCTGGCCTGGCCGCTGTATGAGCAGCAATCCACCGAGTTCTATTGCGGCTGCAAGTACAGCGGCAATCGGGTCGATCTGCGTTCCTGCGGTTACACGCCACCAAAGAACGCCAATCGCGCCCAGCGCATCGAGTGGGAACACATCGTCCCGGCCTGGGTGATCGGCCATCAGCGCCAGTGCTGGCAGAAAGGCGGCCGCAAGCACTGCGCGGCCAACGATGCGCAGTTCCGCAAGGCCGAGGCCGACCTGCACAACCTGGTGCCGAGCATCGGCGAAGTGAACGGCGACCGCAGCAACTACGCCTTCGCCTGGCTGCCACAGAAGCCGCATCAATACGGCCGTTGCGAGACGGTGGTGGACTTCAAGGCACGCAAGGTGATGCCGCGCCCGGCCATTCGCGGGATGATCGCGCGCACCTATTTCTACATGTCCGACCGTTACAAGCTGCGCCTGTCGAAGCAGGACCGGCAGCTCTACGAAGCCTGGAGCAAGGCCTACCCGCCCAAGGCCTGGGAGCAGCAACGCAACCAGCAGGTGGCCTGCGTGATGGGCTGGGGCAACCCCTATGTGAGCAAGGTGGATATGAGCCGCTGTGCGCGCAAGCGGGCGTAGGGTGTCCCGGGGCCGCGGGGCCGCGGGGCCGTGCGCACCGATGTAGGGCTGGTGCGCACGGCGCACCCTACGGATCGCGGCTAAAGCCCCTCCCACATCCTGACCATCGGGCTACGAAAGGCGCTGCAACTCGCGGCGCACCATATTGACGAATTCCGGCGGGCTGAGCTGGTACAGCTCCTGCGCCACCCAGGGCAGCCAGCGCCCTTGCAGCTCGTTCCTGCGCGCCAGCAGGCGCTGGGCCTCGGCTTCGGCGCGGGCCTGATGTTCGCGGTGGTAGTCGGCGCGGCTCGGTTTTTCTGTACTCACGCGATTGCCCTTTTCCTCATGTCGGGCAGAGCAGGCATAATCGCCGCCTGTTCGCCCATTTCGACCGTCATCAATGCGCATCCACGTCAGTTTCATCGACCGCGTCGGCATCACCCAGGAAGTCCTGGCGCTGCTGGGCGGGCGCAATCTGAACCTCGATGCGGTGGAGATGGTACCGCCAAACGTTTATATCGATGCACCGACCCTCAGCGCCGCCGTGCTCGAGGAACTGCGCGGCGCACTGTTGCAGGTGCACGGCGTGCAGAGCGTGGAAGTGGTGGACATTCTGCCCGGCCAACGCAGACGCCTGCAGCTCGATGCGCTGCTCGCGGCCATGCCCGACCCGGTGCTGGCGGTGGATGACCGCGCCACCGTGCTGCTGGCCAACCCGGCGCTGGTGGATATCTGTGGCCGCACGCCCGAAGGCCTGAGCATCGCCGCGCTGTTCGCCGACGATGCACTGCAGCAATCGCTGCTCGCCGCCGGTTTCCATCAGCCGCTGCGCGAGGTGCATTTCGCCGGCCAGCCGCTGCTGCTCGATGCCCAACCGATCACCGAAGACGGTCGCCTGACCGGCGGCTTGCTCACCCTTTATGCACCGAGCCGCATGGGCCAGCGTCTGGCCGCGCTGCATCATGATCATGCCGAAGGCTTCGACTCGCTGCTCGGCGAGTCGGCACCGATCCGCGCACTCAAGGCGCGCGCGCTGCGGGTGGCATCGCTCGATGCGCCGCTGCTGATCCACGGCGAAACCGGCACCGGCAAGGAGCTGGTGGCACGCGCCTGCCATACCGTCAGCGTGCGCCGTAACGCACCCTTCCTGGCACTGAACTGCGCGGCCCTGCCGGAGAATCTGGCCGAGAGCGAACTGTTCGGCTACGCCCCCGGCGCCTTTACCGGCGCGCAACGCGGCGGCAAGCCGGGGCTGCTGGAACTGGCCAACCAGGGCACGGTGTTTCTCGACGAGATCGGCGAGATGTCGCCCTATCTGCAGGCCAAGCTGCTGCGTTTTCTCAGCGATGGCAGCTTCCGCCGCGTCGGTGGCGACCGCGAGGTGAAGGTGGACGTGCGCATCCTCAGCGCCACCCACCGCGACCTGGAAAAGATGGTCGCCGATGGCAGCTTCCGTGAGGATTTGTTCTACCGCCTCAACGTGCTCAACCTGGAAGTGCCGCCACTACGCGAGCGCGGCCAGGACATTCTGCTGCTGGCCCAGCACTTCATGGCCCAGGCTTGCGCGCAGATCCAGCGCCTGCCCTGCCGCCTGGCACCGGCCACTTTTCCGGCGCTGCTGGCCGGACGCTGGCCGGGCAACGTGCGCCAGTTGCAGAACGTGATCTTCCGCGCCGCCGCGATCTGCGACAGCAACTGGGTGGAGATGGACGACCTGGATATCGCCGGCACCGAAGTGGCGCCGAAGGTGCAAGGTGAAGTCGCCAGCCTGGAGCAGGCCATGGACGAGTACGAGAAGGCGCTGTTGGAAAAGCTCTACGACAGCCACCCGTCCAGCCGCCAGTTGGCCACCCGCCTCGGCACCTCGCACACCGCCATCGCCAAGCGCCTGCGCAAATACGGGATACCGGGCAAACATTAAGGCACTTACCCGCGCAGGTGGGTTAGGCGCTGGTCTTGAATACGAAAAATCCCACAGGTTCCGATGCGCCGTAACTCACCATCGGCGCAACGCGGACGATAGCCCGGTGGGTTACGCGGCGCACCACGACCGCAGTGTCAGATCGTTCATCGATCAGCGCCGCTAACCCACCCTACGGTTCTGACCGCACTCGCCCTCCGCCATCGCCCAGCCCTGTAGGGTGGGTTAGGCGCCCGTCGCACATACTGATGACCCCGCAGGTCGCGGCGCGCCGTAACTCACCATCGGCGCAACGCGGACGATCGCCCGGTGGGTTACGCGGCGCACCACGACCGCAGTGTCTGAGCGTTCGCCGATCAGCGCCGCTAACCCATCCTACGGTTCTGACCGCACTCGCCCTCCGCCAGCGCCAAGCCCTGTAGGTTGGGTTAGGTGATCTATCTCTTTGTTTATGAAGCCTCCCGATTACCGACCTCGAGCGGTTTCAGCCGATCAACGTATCGATATCACTCCACCGTAACGATTCAGCAACAAACGAGCGAAAGCCGCGCCCTGCCTGCTGCGACTTCGACTTTTCCATTTGCGACGCCTGGATTCGTAGCGATATCGTTCCAGAGGACTGTATACAACCCCTTAAAATATAATTAAGCCATTGATTTTATTGAATATTTTTACATTGGCACCGGCATTGCAAACGCTTCCGCAACCTGGCCGCCACCTAGAAGCGGACACCATTACCCCCCTGAGGAATTGACATGAGCGAGTTGCGTTTCACCGCCGATCACGAATGGCTGCGTCTGGACAACGATGGTCTGGTTACCGTCGGCATCACCCATTACGCCCAGGACGCGCTCGGCGACGTGGTGTATGTGCAACTGCCGGAAGCCAAGTCCTACGCCCAGGGCGAGGAAGTGGCGGTGCTGGAGTCGGTCAAGGCCGCCAGCAACATCGTCATGCCGCTGGACGGTGAGATCGTCGAAATCAACGCCGACCTGGAAGGCAGCCCGGAGCTGGTCAACGAGTCGCCGCTGGACAAGGCCTGGTTCTTCCGCATGCGCCTGGCCGACAACGCCGTGCTGGCCGACCTGCTGGACAAGGCCGGCTATGATCGTCTGTTGAACGCCAACGCCGACGCCTGAGTGACCGCCATGACCAAGCTCGATACCCAGAACGAATTCATCGCCCGCCACATCGGCCCGCGCGATGCCGACACCGCCGCCATGCTCGAACTGCTCGGCTATGATTCGGTCGACGCGCTGACCGGTGCCGTGATTCCCGAGAGCATCAAGGGCACCAGCATCCTCGGCGAGCAGCCGGGCCTGTCGGAAGCCGACGCCCTGGCCAAGATCAAGGCCATCGCCGCCAAGAACCTGCAGTTCAAGAACTTCATCGGCCAGGGTTACTACGGCACCCACACGCCGAGCCCGATCCTGCGCAACCTGCTGGAAAACCCGGCCTGGTACACCGCCTACACCCCTTACCAGCCGGAGATTTCCCAGGGCCGCCTGGAAGCGCTGCTGAACTTCCAGACCCTGATCAGCGACCTCACCGGCATGCAGATCGCCAACGCATCGCTGCTCGACGAAGCCACCGCTGCCGCCGAGGCCATGACCTTCTGCAAGCGTCTGTCGAAGAACAAGGCCGCCAACACCTTCTTCGTTTCCCTGCACTGCCACCCGCAGACCCTCGACGTGCTGCGCACCCGTGCCGAGCCGCTGGGCATCGACATCGAAGTCGGCGACGAAGCCGCCATCACTGACGCCAGCGCCTACTTCGGCGCCCTGCTGCAGTACCCGGCAAGCAACGGCGACATCTTCGACTACCGCGCCCTGGTCGAGCGTTTCCACGCCGCCAATGCCCTGGTGGCCGTCGCCGCCGACCTGCTGGCCCTGACCCTGCTCACCCCGCCGGGCGAGTTTGGCGCCGACGTTGCCCTGGGCAGCGCCCAGCGCTTCGGTGTGCCGCTGGGCTTCGGTGGCCCGCACGCCGCCTACTTCGCCACCCGCGACGCGTTCAAGCGCGACATGCCGGGCCGCCTGGTCGGCATGTCGGTCGACCGCTTCGGCAAGCCGGCCCTGCGCCTGGCCATGCAGACCCGCGAGCAGCACATCCGCCGCGAGAAGGCCACCAGTAACATCTGTACCGCTCAGGTGCTGCTGGCCAACATAGCCAGCATGTACGCCGTGTACCACGGCCCGAAAGGCCTGACCGAGATCGCTCAGCGCATCCACAGCTTCACCGCCATTCTCGCCCTGGGCCTGACCAAGCTGGGTCACAGCGTCGAGCAGCAGCACTTCTTCGACACCCTGAGCATCAAGACCGGCGCCAAGACCGCCGAACTGCATGCCAAGGCCCGTGCCGCCGGCATCAACCTGCGTGAGATCGACGCCGAGCGTCTGGGTCTGTCGCTGGACGAAACCACCGACCAGGCCGCCGTCGAGGCGCTGCTGAATCTGTTCGCCGCTGACCAGGTTGCCCCTGCCGTCAGCGACCTGGCCGCGCAGATCGCCAGCCGCCTGCCGCAAGGCCTGCTGCGCCAGTCGGCGATCCTGCAGCACGAAGTGTTCAACCGCTACCACAGCGAAACCGAGCTGATGCGCTACCTGCGCAAGCTGGCCGACAAGGATCTGGCCCTGGATCGCAGCATGATCCCGCTGGGCTCCTGCACCATGAAGCTCAATGCTGCCAGCGAGATGATCCCGGTGACCTGGCCGGAATTCGGCAACCTGCACCCCTTCGCTCCGGTCGAGCAGGCCGCCGGCTACACCCAGCTGACCAACGAACTGGAAGCCATGCTCTGCGCCGCCACCGGCTACGACGCCGTGTCGCTGCAGCCCAACGCCGGCTCCCAGGGCGAGTACGCCGGTCTGCTGGCCATCCGCGCCTACCACCTGAGCCGTGGCGACGATCAGCGCGACATCTGCCTGATCCCGCAATCGGCCCACGGCACCAACCCGGCGACCGCCTCCATGGCCGGCATGCGCGTGGTGGTGACCGCCTGTGATGCACGCGGCAACGTCGACATCGCCGATCTGAAGGCCAAGGCCGAAGAGCACAAGGATCGCCTCGCAGCGATCATGATCACCTACCCGTCCACCCACGGTGTGTTCGAGGAAGGCATTCGCGAGATCTGCCAGATCATCCACGACAACGGCGGCCAGGTTTACATCGACGGCGCCAACATGAACGCCATGGTCGGCCTCTGCGCGCCGGGCCAGTTCGGCGGCGACGTCTCGCACCTGAACCTGCACAAGACCTTCTGTATCCCGCACGGCGGTGGCGGCCCGGGCGTCGGCCCGATTGGCGTCAAGTCGCACCTGGCGCCGTTCCTGCCGGGCCATGCTCACATGGCACGCAAGATCGGGGCGGTCAGCGCCGCACCGTTCGGCAGCGCCAGCATCCTGCCGATCACCTGGATGTACATCACCATGATGGGCGGCAACGGCCTCAAGCGTGCGTCGCAGATGGCCATTCTCAACGCCAACTACATCGCTCGTCGTCTGGAAGAGCACTACCCGGTGCTGTACTCCGGTGAAGGCGGCCTGGTGGCGCACGAGTGCATCCTCGACATCCGTCCGCTGAAAGACAGCAGCGGCATCAGCGTCGATGACGTGGCCAAGCGCCTGATCGACTTCGGCTTCCATGCTCCGACCATGTCCTTCCCGGTGGCCGGCACCCTGATGATCGAGCCGACCGAGAGCGAGTCCAAGGAAGAGCTGGATCGCTTCTGCGACGCCATGATCGCCATCCGCGAGGAAATCCGCGCGGTCGAGCAAGGCCGTCTGGACAAGGACGACAACCCGCTGAAGAACGCCCCGCACACCGCCCTGGAACTGGTCGGCGAGTGGCATCACGCCTACAGCCGCGAGCAGGCCGTGTACCCGCTGGCGAGCCTGATCGAGGCCAAGTACTGGCCGCCGGTAGGCCGCGTGGACAACGTCTACGGCGACCGCAACCTGGTCTGCGCCTGCCCGTCCATCGAGGCGTATCAGGACGCGTAAGCGCCAGCCCGTAGCCCGGATGAAATCCGGGAGCTCTCGACAGCTTCCCCGGATTGCATCCGGGCTACATCCACCCCGTTTCTTTCGGCTCCCCTCACCGGGGCGGGCCGTCTGCATCCCGAGAAAAACGATAAAGAGGGCCTCACCATGTTCAGCAAGCACGACCAACTGCAGGGCTATGACGACGCCCTACTCGCGGCGATCCAGGCCGAAGAACAGCGCCAGGAAGACCATATCGAGCTGATCGCCTCGGAAAACTACTGCAGCCAGCGCGTGATGCAGGCGCAAGGCAGTGGCCTGACCAACAAATACGCCGAAGGCTATCCGGGCAAGCGTTACTACGGTGGTTGCGAGCATGTGGACAAGGTCGAGGCATTGGCCATCGAGCGCGCCAAGGCCCTGTTCGGCGCCGACTATGCCAACGTCCAGCCGCACTCCGGTTCCTCGGCCAACAGCGCCGTATACCTCGCCCTCCTGAGCGCCGGCGATACCATTCTCGGCATGAGCCTGGCCCACGGCGGCCACCTGACCCACGGCGCCAAGGTGTCGTCCTCGGGCAAGCTGTACAACGCCGTGCAGTACGGCATCGACGAGAACGGCCTGATCGATTACGACGAAGTCGAGCGCCTGGCCGTCGAGCATAAGCCGAAAATGATCGTCGCCGGTTTCTCGGCCTACTCGCGCGTGCTGGACTTCCCCCGTTTCCGCGCCATCGCCGATAAGGTCGGTGCCCTGCTGTTCGTCGACATGGCCCACGTCGCGGGTCTGGTCGCGGCCGGTCTGTACCCCAACCCGGTGCCGTTCGCCGATGTGGTCACCACCACCACGCACAAGACCCTGCGCGGTCCGCGCGGCGGCCTGATTCTCGCGCGGGGCAACGAAGAGATCGAGAAGAAGCTCAACTCCGCCGTATTCCCGGGCGCCCAGGGCGGCCCGCTGATGCATGTGATCGCGGCCAAGGCCGTGTGCTTCAAGGAAGCGCTGGAGCCGGGCTTCAAGACCTACCAGCAGCAGGTGATCGACAACGCCCGCGCCATGGCGGCGGTGTTCGTCGAGCGCGGTTATGACGTGGTCTCCGGCGGTACCGACAACCACCTGATGCTGATCAGCCTGGTCAAGCAGGGCCTGACCGGCAAGGCGGCTGACGCAGCCCTTGGCGCTGCCCACATCACCGTCAACAAGAACGCCGTGCCGAACGACCCGCAGTCGCCGTTCGTTACCTCCGGCATCCGTATCGGCACTCCGGCGGTGACCACTCGCGGCTTCAAGGAAGGCGAATGCCGGACCCTGGCTGGCTGGATCTGCGACATCCTCGACGACCTGGAGAACCCGGCCGTGAACGAGCGCGTGCGCGGTCAGGTCGCCGACCTCTGCGCCACCTTCCCGGTCTACGCTGACTGATACCCGACTGACCACGGGCCGCGCGGCGGCCCCAACCGGTGCGCGCGGCGCACCCAACAGGAAATCGACATGACCACTGAAACTCTCGCCAAGACTCCGCTGCACGCTCTGCACCTCGAACTCGGCGCGCGCATGGTGCCCTTCGCCGGCTACGACATGCCCGTGCAGTACCCGCTGGGCGTGATGAAGGAACACCTGCACACCCGCGAGGCCGCCGGCCTGTTCGACGTTTCGCACATGGGCCAGATCCTGCTGCGTGGCGAGCACGCCGCGCGCGCCCTGGAAACCCTGGTGCCGGTGGACATCATCGACCTGCCGGTGGGCATGCAGCGCTACGCCATGTTCACCGATGCCCAGGGCGGCATCCTCGACGACCTGATGGTCGCCAACCTGGGTAACGACACCCTGTACCTGGTGGTCAACGCCGCCTGCAAGGATCAGGACCTGGCACACCTCACGAAGCACATCGGCGAGCAGTGCCAGATCGAGTGCCTGTTCGAGGAGCGCGCCCTGCTTGCCCTGCAAGGCCCGAAAGCGGTCGAGGTACTGGCGCGCCTGGCACCGGAGGTTAGCAAGATGACCTTCATGCAGGTCGCCCGCGTGCGCCTGCTGGGCAGCGAGTGCATCGTCAGCCGCAGCGGCTACACCGGCGAAGACGGTTTCGAGATTTCCGTCGCCGTCGATCAGGCCGAAGCCCTGGCGCGCAGCCTGCTGGCCGAAGTGGAAGTCGAGGCCATCGGCCTGGGTGCGCGCGACTCGCTGCGCCTGGAAGCCGGTCTGTGCCTGTACGGCCACGACATGAGCAGCGCCACCACGCCGATCGAAGCCAGCCTGCTGTGGGCCATCTCCAAGGTGCGTCGTGCAGATGGCGAGCGCGCCGGCAACTTCCCGGGCGCCGAGCGCGTGTTCGAGCAGCAGCAAAAAGGCGTGGCGCGCAAGCGTGTCGGTCTGCTGCCGCAGGAGCGTGTGCCGGTGCGTGAAGGCGCGGAAATCGTCGACGCCGACGGCCAGGTGATCGGCCAGGTGTGCAGCGGCGGCTTCGGCCCGACCCTCGGCGCACCGGTGGCCATGGGTTACGTCAACGCCAGCCAAACCGCCATCGACAGCGACGTCTGGGCCGTGGTGCGCGGTAAGCGCGTGGCGATGAAAGTGGCCAAGACCCCGTTCGTGCCGCAGCGCTACTACCGCGGCTAAACGAGTCACGCAGGGTGGATCGCGCCTTATCGATCCATCAATGGAGCCGTGGCGGTGGATGAAAAAAGCGTCATCCACCCTACGCCGACCCGCTCGCGGCCAGCGCGCAGTTCGTAGGGCGGGTGAAACCCGCCGCATGGATCTGGCGGGTTGCACCCGCCCTACGGATCACGGCTCCGTAGCCCGGATGCAATCCGGGGATGCCCTCAAAAGCTCCCGGATTGCCGCCGGCTACGGCGTTTCTACCCTCTGATCCGCTCATAGGGCACCCGCTCGCGGCCAGCGCGTAGTGTCTGTGCCCACCAGTTCAGCTGCACCAGCGTATGCGCCAACGCCGAGTTGGCCCGTCGTGGTTCGCTCAGGCGGCCCTGATCATCGAACTGTTCCCAGGCATTGGTGAAGCTCACCGAGCCACGCACCGTCATCGCGTGCAGCTCTGCCAGCACCTGGCGCAGTTGCTCCACCGCGCGCAGACCGCCGGATACCCCGCCATAGCTGACGAATCCTACCGGCCGCGCCTCCCAGGATGCCGGCACCTCGTCGATGAACTGCTTGAGCGCCGCCGGATAGCCGTGGTTGTACTCCGGTGTGACGATCAGAAAGGCATCGGCGCGCAGCAACTGCTGCAGCGATTGATACCGGCGTTCAGCAAGCGCCTGCGATTCGCCAGGCTGGCGAAACATCACGGCCGGATCGACCAGGCTCAGCTCGAATTCGCTGCGTTGCTCGATCTGTTCGCGCGCCCACGCCACCACCTGGTCGCAAAAGCGCTCTTCACGCACGCTGCCGTAAATCAGTACCAGTCGGATGCGGTCCTGCATGGAATTGCCCTCGGTGTTGTTTATCAAGGCCAGCGAGGGTAAAACCTCAACTTAACTTGAGGTCAACAGGAATTTATCATGGACATGCATCGCGCCTTTCACGAACGTCCGCTGAGCGTCGGCCAGGTCGCCGAGCGCAGTGGCGTGGCGGTTTCCACACTGCATTTCTACGAAGCCAAGGGCTTGATCCACAGCCAACGCAATGCCGGTAATCAGCGACGTTATCGGCGCGATGTGCTGCGCCGCGTAGCGCTCATCAAGGTGGCGCAGCGCCTGGGTATTCCCCTGGCCGATATCGGTTTGGCGCTGAGCACGCTGCCTTGCGACCACATCCCCACGGCTGCGGACTGGCAGCGACTGTCAGCGCAGTGGCAGCACGACCTGGACGCGCGCATCGAGCAAATGACGCGGCTACGCGACCAGCTCACCGGCTGTATCGGTTGCGGTTGCCTGTCGATGCAGGACTGCCCACTGCGCAACCCCAGCGACGAACTCGGTGAACAGGGTGCGGGGGCACGTCTGCTGGAGACGGATTAATCGTCCAGGCAGTTGCGCCTGTTGCTGAACACCTCGCGGCAAATGTCGCGCACGTCCAGGGAGATCGCCGGCACCTGCGGCAGGCGCTCGACCAGTGCGCGCACGATACGCCGCGACAGCGCCCGCTTGTCGTCATCGCTGCGCCCGGCCAGCACGTAGAAGATCAGGTGCACGAACAACCCCGGCTCGCCACCCACGCAGTGGTGCTCGTACAGGCTCAGGCGCACCTTGACCTCGCCGGGCTGGAACAGCCCCGCCTCAGCTGCCTGGTCATGCACCAGTTGCACCAGCTCCTGCGGTGCAATCAGCTCACTCACCTCGCGGGCGGCTTCGATCAGGCAATGCGGCATGGATAAACCCTGGACGTAAGTGAATTTGTCATACGTTATCACACAACAAATTCGATACCAGATGGCTTACCGGTTCTGCACGGAACCGCGCTGAAAGCCCATGACATCGCCAATAGCACCGCTAGACGGGGAAAACCTCCTCAGACTTTCGTCTAGCCATACGTTGACAAGCAATAAAAAGGCTGTCGATAATCCAGCAAGTTGTATGACGACATATAACAACGATAACAAGAAGAATCAGGGCCATGACATGACTATCCTTGCCTCTCCCTCAGCGCAGCAGCCCCTCGCCTGCTCGGCACCCATCGCCGCCACACGCCATAGAACCGGATTCGCCGGAGGCTGACGTCAGCCACCAGCAATGACCGGCCGCGTTCGGCCGGGCTATCGCCCTCTACGGGGCAAACACAACATTCCCATCATGCAGGTCCTGATGCAGACCGGCAGGGGATGGTTCGTTCAAAAACTGGGAGCACAACAACAATGACCGCACGCAACATCATTCCATTGGCCCTGCTTGGTAGCACGGCTCTGGCTCTGGTTATGCCGACCACCACGCACGCTGCCGGCTTCGTCGAAGACGCCAAGGTCACCCTCGGCCTGCGCAACTACTACTTCAACCGCAACTACCTGAACGGCACCGACCCCGTGATCCGCGGTGAGCGCCAGGGCCAGGCCGAAGGCTGGACGCAGAACTTCATCCTCGATGCCCGCTCCGGTTTCACTCAGGGCACCGTCGGCTTTGGCCTCGATGTGCTCGGTCTGTACAGCATCAAGCTGGATGGCAACCGTGGCGCCGCCAACACCCAACTGATGCCGATCCACGATGATGGCCAGGCCGCCGACCAGTTCGGCCGCACCGCCGTGGCCGCCAAGGCCAAGATTTCCAAGACCGAGCTGAAGGTCGGCGAATGGTTCGCCGTGCTGCCGATCCTGCGCGCCGACGACGGTCGTTCGCTGCCGCAAACCTTCCAGGGTGCCCAGCTGACTTCCAACGAGATCGACGGTCTGACCCTGTACGGCGGCCAGTTCTGGAAGAACAGCCAGCGCAACGATGCCAGCCGTGAAGACATGTCGTTCGGTGGCGTGGAGGGCGATGATTTCAACTTCGGTGGTGGTGAGTTCCGTTTCAACGGCAACAACACCATGGTCGGCGCCTGGCACGCTCGCCTGGAAGATGTTTATCAACAGAGCTTCCTGCAGTTGACCCACAGCCAGCCTGTCGGTGACTGGGTGCTGGGCGCCAATCTCGGCTACTTCAACGGCAAGGACGAAGGCGCGGCCAAGGCCGGCGACCTGGACAACAAGGTGTATCAAGGTGCGCTGTCGGCCAAGAGAGGCAACAACACCTTCCAGGTCACCTACCAGCGACTGAGCGGTGACACCAAGTTCCTGCGTATCGACGGCGCCAGTGGCGGCACCCTGGTCAACGACGGTTTCCTGTCGGCGTTCGACAGCCCCGAGGAGCGTTCCTGGCAGTTGCGTCATGACTACAACTTCGCCGGCCTCGGCATCCCGGGCCTGACCCTGATGAACCGCTACACCAGCGGCTCCAATATCCATGCCGGCGGCCGTACCGATGCCGAAGAATGGAGTCGTGAAACCGAACTGGCCTACACCATTCAGGAAGGCACCCTGAAGAACCTGAACGTTCGCTGGCGTAACTCCGACGTCCGCCGTGACGTTGGCCAGGATCTGCACGAGAACCGTCTGATCATCAACTACCCGCTGTCGATTCTGTAATACCGGACGCATCACTGCGTCCTATTGACTCCTGTGTGTTAACGGCACTTTATGCCCGTCCTCGTGACGGGCTTTTTTTACCTGGAAAATGGCTGCCTCTCCCCAACCGCACAGGCAGCTTGCCTTGGGAAAACGTAGGGTGGATGTCGCTCTTTACATCCACCAGAGTGGTGGACCGGTGAAGCGTGATCCACCCTACCTGTCATGCGCATCGATGAGCGCCGTAGGGTGGATGTCGCTCTTTACATCCACCAGAGCGGTGGATCGGTGAAGCGTGATCCACCCTACCTGTCATGCGCATCGATGATGCGGAACACATGGCACCCTACCTCAAGGTCGCGACCATCTGCGCCAGCACGGTCAACACATCCTGTCCCAGCTTCTGCGAGCGTGCGCCATTCCAGGCGGTGCGCGGCTGTGGGCTGTCGTCGTGGTCCTTGAACGGCATCTCGATGGTGAACGACAGGCAATCGAAGGCCTGGCCCACGGCGTTGCAGGCCAGGGTCAGGTTGGCCTTGCCTGGCTCGTCACGCGGATAACCGAAACGGGTCTGGAACTCGGCGCCGATACCAACCAGGCGGCTACGGAACTCTTCTTCCAGAGCAGCCAGCCGTGGGGTATAGCCCGGATTACCCTCGCAACCGGCGGTGAACACGTGAGGGATCTCTTCGTCGCCATGAATATCGAGGAACAGATCGACGCCGATGCGCTGCATGTGCTGCTGCACGAACAACACCTCAGGGCTACGCTCGGAGCTGGCTGACTGCCAGGCGCGATTGAGGTCCTGCCCGGCATGGTTGGTACGCAGATGACCGCGATAGGCACCGTCCGGGTTCATGTTCGGTACCAGATAGAACTCAGCCTCGGCCAACAGCGCGGCGATCTCGGCATCCTGTGGATCCTGTAAACGCTCGATCAGCCCCTCCATGAACCACTCGGCCATATGCTCACCCGGGTGCTGCTGGGCGATGATCCACAGTTTGCGCGCAGCGCCAGCCTGGCCACCGATACGTAGCAACTGGATATCACGGCCTTCCAGACTTCTGCCGCTGGCAACCAGCTCGGCGCCGCGCTCCAGCGCGTTGGCAATCAGGCGTTCATGCCGCGCTCGCGGGTAGGGCTCGAAATAGGCGAACCAGATGCGCTCGTGCTCGGCCTGTAATTCGAAGTGCAGCTGACCATCCTGATAACGGGTCGGCACGCGAAACCAATCCTGCTGATCGTAACTGGCCACGGCCTGGTAACCGTCCCAGGCGCGGTTGTAGGCCGATTGCCCGGCGTTGGTCAGACAAAATCCATAACCCTGACCAGGCTGGAGGCCATCGACCTGAAAGTGAAACCACTGGAAATGATGGCTGTTGAGGTCCGGCCGCATGGCCAGCAGTACGCGCTGCGGGTCACTGGCGTCGATGACCTGAATGTTGCCACTGTCGAAATCCGCGCTGATCTTCATGACTACCTCGTAAGCGAAATCAGCGCTCAGGATTGCAGTTCAGGACGCGAGTGTGAAGTCGACACTGCACAGACGGATCGGAGCGAACTAAGGTGAGCGAGGCAGGCCTAATAGCGACTTGCCCTGTTTCTTGCCTACGGAGTCACTGCCATGCCCAGCCCGATCAGCCCGCTTCACGCCATCACCGCCCTGCTCGCCCTCGCGCTGCTGGCGGGCTGCGCCGGGCGGGAAGCCGACTCCAGCGCACCGGAAAAACAGCCGCAGGTCGAACAGCCCGTCACCCAGACCGAGCAGGATCAGCTGCGCCAACAAGCCCAACGCGGCGATCTGGAAAGCCAGTTCCAACTCGGCAGCAGCTACTTCGTCGGTCAGCCGGAGAAGAACCTCAAGCAGGCCGAATATTGGTGGAAGCAGGCCGCAGACAAGGGCCACGCCATGGCTGCGGTCAGCCTGGCCTACCTCTATACCGGGCGTGACGCCCCTGAGTTCGCCAACCAGCGTGACATGCTCAAATACCTCAACCAGTCAGCCGCTGCGGGCAACCCGATGGCGCAGCATGTGCTGGGCAATCTCTACCGTCGCGGCGAAGGTGGCATACCGCGTGACCCAGACCAGGCCCAGCGCCTGTACCAAAGTGCCTGCCGGCAGAACTACGAGCCGTCCTGCATGGCGCTGGGTCGTCAGTAGCTCGTTGCCGCAGAGCCAACTAGAGCCCGCTCAAAGCCTCGCGAGCTAGAGTCAGGCAAGGCGAAACGAGGCGCAAAGACGCAGCGTACAAGCTGTAAATGAGCATGTTGATGGGGACGCCTAGCTCGGACTCGCGCACGAGCCTGGTTTCAACGCAGCCTGGCCGACGCGCAGCAGGCTTTGAACGGGTTCTCAGGGCTGCAGATCGAACAGTGCCTTGCCGCTTTCCATGTCGCTCGGGGCAGAGAAATGCTCGTGGAAGATCAGCCAGCGGCCGTCCTGGCGGCGCAGGCACTGGGTCACGCGCATCCAGCATGTCTCCAGCTCGCCCTTTTCATTGGCGCCGCCGCAATGCAGCAGGTAATGGGTCACGCCCAGATCGCCGCTGGCGGTGAAGGTCGGCTCGTGTGGTTCGAACATCCCCGGGCCGCTGCACATCTCCATGCAGGCCTGCCAATGCGCCTGGTACGCCGGGCGCCCCTGAAAACGCAACGGACCGATGGCATCGTAGGACACCACGTCCTCGACGTAGTGACTCATGATGCGCGCCACGTCCTTGCTGCGGCAGGCTTCGGTCCAGTCATTAAGGGCATCTTGCAGTTCGTGCTGACTCATGTCGTTCTCCTTCGCTGAGGTTCAGGCCTTGTGGCCGCAGCAGTCGTGGGTGGGCGCGGTCTGTTCGTACTCGTCGTGCAGGCGCGTCCAGTTGAGCCCCTTGCCGTGCAGATCGGGCATGCCATCCCAACCCTCGCCGCGGCCAAAAGGCGTGAAGTCGAGGAAGTGGAAACTGCTCATCAGCATCTCCACGCCTCGGCCATAGGTGGAATAGGTGTGATAGATGCGCCCACCGTCGCGCAGGAACACGCTGACACCGGGCTGCTCGCCCTGGATGTGATAGGTCAGGCCCAGGCGCTTGAGCTCGTCTTTGTCGCGGTAGTTGTATTCGACCGGCGCGACCTGCTCATCGGTGGTGGCGTGGTAGTCGTAGTTGAAGCGACTGCCGTAGGCGCTGTACCAGGGCAGCGTCCAGCCCATGCGCCGCTTGAAGGCTTCGAGATCAGCCAGCGGCGCCCGCGAAACCAGCACCAGATTGGTGTCACGGGCATGCAGGTGGGACTGGTGGCCAATGTTGTCCACCAGGCAGGAGCAGCCGTCGCAGCCTTCGCCACGGTCCATGTGATACATGAAGTGGTAGACGATCAACTGGCTGCGCCCGTCGAACAACGCCTCCAGGCCGACTTCACCTTGCGGGCCCTGGAAGCGGTAGTCCTCTTCCACCAGCACCATGGGCAGGGCACGGCGGGCGCGATTGAGCGCGTCACGCTGGCGGGTCAGCGCCTTTTCATGTTCGAGCAGCGCCTTGCGAGCGGCAAGCCACTGCTCACGCGTGGCGACCTCGGGGATATGGGTACGGTCCATGAAGATTCTCCTGCTGAACGAGGGCAGCTCAGTGTTGAGCGGACGGGTCGACATCCAGTTGGCGAACCGGCCTCACTTCCACGCAGCCGACACGGGCGGCGGGAATGTGACCGGCGAGTTGGATGGCCTCGTTGAGGTCGCGCGCCTCAATCAAGTAGAAGCCGGCGAGCTGCTCCTTGGTTTCGGCGAAGGGGCCATCGGTGATGTCCAGCTTGCCGCCACGCATGCGCACGGTAGTGGCGGTCTGTACCGACTGCAGCGCCTCGGCGGCGAGCATCCGCCCGCTCTCCTGCACACGCTGGGCGTAGGCGTGACACTCGCTGTCATGCGGGCTGTCGGGAGAGCTGTGCAGCGCCTGTTCGTTGGCGTAGACGAGACAGAGGTATTTCATGACGCACTCCAGTTCCTTGGCGGTGGATACTGGATAGTCGAACGCGGCGAGCTCATTTCGACATTGGCCGAAAAAACATCTTCGCAGCCGACGAACGGTAGGGTGCGCCGTGCGCAACAGCCTCCCCGGATTGAACCCGCCCCTCCTTGCGCACTGGCGATTCGAAATCTGCCGGCAACCCCGGTGCGCGCGGCGCACCCTACTCCGGGACTTCGACGCTGACGTGAATAGCGTCGTGGCGCCAGAACTCCAGGTCGCAGTCGATGATGCGTCCGTGCTGATCACGGTTGACGCGGGTGATGCGCAGCGCCGGGCTGCCGGGTGAAACTTTCAGGCTGGTCGCCGCCTCGGCATGCAGGGCCGTGGGCACCATGTCGAAGCGCACACGGCCGTAGTGGATGCCGTATTCGCTGGCATAGAGGTCGGTCAGCGATCGAGTCAGGTCGAACTCGAGAATGCCTGGGAAGTAGGCCGGATTCAGGTAGTGCTCGACATACAGCACCAGGCGCCCGTCGATGCGCCGCGCGCGGCACACCTGATAGACGCTCGACAGCGCCGGCAACTCCAGAACCTGGCAGATCTGCGCGGTAGCCGGCATCAGGCGCGCACTCAGGACCTCGGTCGCCGGCACCCGCCCCTGCTCGGCCACCATGGCGTGGAAGTGGGTACGCACCAGAGGGTTGTAGGCCACCCGTTGCGGCGAGACGAACCAGCCACGACGCTCCTCGCGATAGACCAGCCCCTGCGCCTCCAACTGGCCGAGCGCCTCGCGCAGGGTGATACGCGTGGTGTCGAACAACTCACTGAGCTTGCGCTCGGCCGGCAACTTGCTGCCGGAGGGCAACAGGCCCCGGTCGATCTGCTCCTGCAACGCGCGGCAGATGAGGGTTACGGCCCGTGGCGCTTCTTCGCGCATCAACATTTCCCCTTTTGGACTAGTCCAGCCCCATTACAGGGCAAAAGTCACTCACTCAAACGGGTTACAAGACTAGGCAGTCTAGATGACTGATAGATGACAGCCTTGCTGCAAGCACGCTGCATGCCACCGCCACATCCACTCACAGCCCAATAAATCAGCGACTTATCCATGGTCTACGCTTGATGAGCGCGCCAGCTGACTGCAGCTAGACATCTGCCAGCCGTGGCTGGACATAAAACTGTCATCGAAGGCGCTTAGATTGGCTCGGGTATTGCTGATCTAGACCAACACTCTCACTGCAAAGGAGTTTCCAATGAAACAACTGCTGCTGGCTTCACTGATGGGCTCGGCCATCGCTCTGGCGACTTCCGCCATGGCCGAAGGCACCGACTTGCAGGCACTGGAAAAGGCCGCACGCGCCGAAGGCGCGGTGAATAGCGTGGGTATGCCCGACAGCTGGGCCAACTGGAAAGACACCTGGGCGGACCTGGCCAAGCTCTACGGCCTCAAGCACCAGGACACTGACATGAGCTCGGCGCAGGAAATCGCCAAGTTCGCCGCCGAGAAGGAGAACGCCACCGCCGACATCGGCGACGTTGGCGCAGCCTTCGGTCCCATCGCCGTACAGCAGGGCGTGACCCAGCCGTACAAGCCGAGCACCTGGGCGCAGATTCCCGACTGGGCCAAGGACCAGGACGGTCACTGGATGCTGGCCTACACCGGCTCCATCGCCTTCATCGTCAACAAGCAACTGGTCAAGGACATCCCGCGCTCCTGGGCCGATCTCAAGACCGGCACCTACAAGGTGTCCGCCGGTGACGTGAGCACCGCCGCACAAGCGGTGAACGGCGTGCTGGCCGCCGCCATCGCCATGGGCGGCAACGAGAGCAACGTGCAGCCGGCCCTGGATTTCTACGGCGAACTGGCCAAGCAGCGTCGCCTGTCGTTGGCCAACCCGACCATCCAGACCCTGGAAAAGGGCGAAGTGGAAGTCGGCATCGTCTGGGATTTCAACGGCCTGTCCTACCGTGACCAGATCGACCCCGAGCGCTTCGAGGTACTGATCCCGTCCGACGGTTCGGTGATCTCCGGCTACAGCACCATCATCAACAAGTGGGCGAAGAACCCCAACGCCGCCAAGCTGACCCGCGAGTACATCTTGAGCGATGCCGGGCAGATCAACCTGGCCAAGGGCAACGCCCGCCCGATCCGAGCCGAGCACATCGATCTGCCGGCCGAGGTGCAGGCCAAGCTGCTGCCGCAAGAGCAGTACGCCAAGGTCCAGCCGATCAAGGATGCCGCTGCCTGGGAAGCCACTTCCAAGGCCCTGCCGCGCCTGTGGCAGGAACACGTGATCATCAATATGAATTGATGCCCGCCTCCCCTCTCCCGTTTACGGGAGAGGGGCCGGGGGAGAGGGTGAGAGACGCCACGCCCTGCCAGATCTGAACGGAACCCGGATTGCATCCGGGCTACGAGCGAAAGAGAGAACCCCATGAAGCACAACGTCATCCTGGTGGTACTGGATGGCCTGAGCTATCAGGTGGCCCAGCATGCGCTGGGCCACCTGTTGGCTTACTGCCAGGCCGGGCGCGCCGCGCTGTACAAGCTGGACTGCGCACTGCCGGCACTGTCCCGTCCGCTCTACGAATGCATTCTCACCGGCGTCGCGCCCATCGACAGCGGCATCGTGCATAACGATGTGGTGCGTCTGTCGAATCAGCGCAGCGTCTTCCACTACGCCCGTGACGCTGGCCTGAGCACTGCCGCTGCCGCCTATCACTGGGTCAGCGAGCTGTATAACCGCGCGCCCTTCCAGGCCGCTCGTGACCGCCATACCTGCGATGAGTCGCTGCCGATCCAGCACGGCCACTTCTATTACGCCGACCATTACCCGGATTCGCACCTGTTCGCCGACGCCGACAGCCTGCGCCAGCGCCACCAGCCGAACCTGCTGCTGGTGCACCCGATGAACATCGACGATGCCGGCCACAAGCACGGCCTCGACAGCTCGCAGTACCGCAACGCCGCGCGCATGGCCGACGTGCTGCTGGCCGAATACATCCAGACCTGGCTCGACGCCGGTTACCAGATCCTGGTGACTGCCGACCACGGCATGAACAACGACCGCAGCCACAACGGCGTGCTACCGGAAGAGCGCGAAGTACCGCTGATCGTCCTGGGCAGCGCATTCAGTCTCGATCCTGCAGCCCGCCCTCAACAGACCGAGTTATGCGGCACCATCTGCCAGCTACTCGGCGCGGCCCACGACAAACCCTGGTGCAGGGAGCTGCTTGCATGAAGTCGACCATTTCCAGCAAGGGCTGGGCACTGCTGTGCCTGGTACCCTTCGCCCTGTTCTTCTTCGCCTTCCAGATCGCACCGCTGGTCTGGGTGGCAAGTAACAGCCTGAATACCGCAGAAGGCTGGGGACTGGGCAATTTCCAGCAGGCCTTCTCCTCGGCCTTCTACCGCCAGGCCATGCGCCACAGCCTGGAGGTCGCCTTCTGGTCGAGCCTGTTCGGCATCGTCATCGCCATCATCGGCAGCTACTCGCTGCGCCAGGTCAGCAGCCGCTTGCGCGATTTCGTCATGGCGTTTTCCAACATGACCAGCAACTTCTCCGGCGTGCCACTGGCCTTCGCCTTCATCATCCTGCTCGGCTTCAACGGCGCGCTGACCATCCTGCTCAAGCAGATGGGCGTGATCGAGGACTTCAACCTCTATTCCAAGACCGGCCTGATCGTCCTTTACACCTACTTCCAGATTCCCCTCGGCGTGCTGTTGCTCTATCCGGCATTCGATGCCCTGCGCGAAGACTGGCGCGAGTCGGCCGAACTGCTAGGCGCCAATACCTGGCAGTTCTGGCGGCATATCGGCCTGCCGGTGCTGACCCCGGCACTGCTCGGCACCTTCGTCATCCTCCTGGCCAACGCCCTCGGCGCCTATGCCACGGTGTACGCACTGACCACTGGCAACTTCAACATCCTGCCGATCCGTATCGCGGCGATGGTCTCCGGCGACATCTTCCTCGACCCGAACATGGCCAGCGCCCTGGCCATGGTGCTGGTCGGCCTGATGACCCTGATCACCATCGTCCACCAATGGCTGCTGCGCCGGAGCTACCATGTCACCCGCTGAAAAACGCTCGCCGCTGTTCCACCAAGTGGTGGTCTACCTGCTGTTTCTGATCCTGCTGCTGCCGCTGCTCGGCACTCTGGTGTACTCGTTGTCCACCAGTTGGTCGGCGAGCATTCTGCCCAGCGGGTTCACCTTCAAGTGGTACGTGGCGCTGTGGAGCGATGCGCGCTTTCTCGCCGCCTTCGGCCGCTCGCTGCTGGTGTGCTTCGGTGCCCTGGCGCTGGCGCTGCTGCTGATCCTGCCGCTGCTGTTCGTGGTCAACTACCACTTCCCCAAGCTGGACGGCGTGATGAACGTGTTGATCCTGCTGCCGTTCGCCATTCCGCCAGTGGTTTCCTCGGTCGGCCTGATGCAGCTGTTCGCGTCCGGCCCACTGCCGATCCTAGGTACGCCATGGATCCTGATCGGCTGCTACTTCACCATCGCCCTGCCCTTCATGTACCGGGCCATCACCAACAACCTGCAGGCGATCAACCTGCGCGACCTGATGGACGCCGCCCATCTGCTCGGCGCTAGCACCTGGCGTGCGGCCTTCATGGTGGTGCTGCCGAATCTGCGCAAGGGTTTGATGGTGTCGGTGTTCCTGTCCTTCAGCTTCCTGTTTGGCGAATTCGTTTTCGCCAACCTGCTGGTGGGCAGCCGCTACGAGACGCTGCAGGTGTACCTGTACAACATGCGTAACGACAGTGGCCACTTCACCAGCGCCCTGGTGATTTCCTATTTCATGTTCGTGCTGCTGATGACCTGGGCAGCCAACCGTCTGAACAAGGACAAGTCATGAGTTTTCTGCATATCCAGAACCTGCACAAAAGCTACGGCCCGACCCGCATCTTCACCGACATCAATATCGAGATTGGCCAGGGCCAGTTCATCACCCTGCTCGGCCCGTCCGGCTGCGGCAAGTCCACCCTGCTGCGCTGCATCGCCGGCCTCACTGCGGTCGACGGCGGGCAGATCCTGCTCGATGGCCAGGACCTGGTGCCGATGGCGCCGCAAAAGCGCGGCATCGGCATGGTGTTCCAGAGCTATGCGCTGTTCCCCAATATGACCGTGCAACAGAACGTCGCCTTCGGCCTGCGCATGCAGAAAGTCCCAGCCGCCGAGGCCAGCAAACGCGTCGCCGAGGTGCTGGAACTGGTGGAGCTCAGCGACTACGCCAATCGCTACCCGCAACAACTGTCCGGCGGCCAGTGCCAGCGCGTGGCCCTGGCCCGTTCGCTGGTTACCCGCCCGCGCCTGCTGCTGCTCGACGAGCCGCTGTCGGCGCTGGATGCGCGCATCCGCAAACACCTGCGTGAACAGATCCGCGCCATCCAGCGCGAACTGGGCCTGACCACCATCTTCGTCACCCACGATCAGGAAGAGGCATTGGTCCTGTCCGACCGCATCGTGCTGATGAATGGTGGCCAGATCGTCCAGAGCGGCGACGCCGAGACCCTCTACACCGCACCGGCCGACGCCTTCGCCGCTGGTTTCATCGGCAACTACAACCTGCTCGATGCCGAGGCTGCCAGCCGCCTGCTCGGCCAACAGATCGGCAGCCGCGTGGCGATTCGCCCGGAAGCCATCCACTTCGCCGACGGAGGCATCGAGGCGCAGATCTGCAGCCACAGTTTGCTCGGTAACGTCATCCGTTACCGCGTCGAAGCGCGCGGCGTGGAGCTGCTGGTGGACGTGCTCAATCGCTCCGCCGCTGACCTGCACCACGACGGCCAGCACGTCAGCCTGGCGATTGGCGCCGATGCGATCCGGGAGGTGGCGTGATGGCCCTGGCGATTTTCGACCTCGACGAAACCCTGATTAACGGCGACTGCGCCAGCCTGTGGACCCAGGAAATGGTGAAGATCGGCTGGGCCGATGGCGACTCCTTCCTCGCCCACGAACAGGAGCTGATGCGCCAGTACGCCGCCGGCACCCTGGCCATGGAAGACTACATGGCCTTCACCCTGTCGCCGCTGGTTGGCCGTACGCCCGAGGAAGTCGCGCATGTGGTCGAGCCCTTCGTCGAGGACGTGATCGAGCCGATCTTCTACAGCGACGCCAGTCGTACGCTGGCGGCACACCGCGCTGCGGGCGATCGCCTGCTGGTGATCTCGGCGTCGGCGCATTTCCTGGTCAGCGCCATCGCCGAACGCTTTGGCATCGATGAGGTGCTGGCCATCGACCTGGAGCAGCAACACGGTTTCTATACTGGCCGCACCCAGGGCGTGCTGACCTATCGTGAGGGCAAGGTCACCCGACTGAACGCCTGGCTCACCGAGCAGGACGAAAGCCTGGCCGGAGCCAGCTTCTATTCCGACTCGCGCAACGATCTGCCGCTGCTGCAACGGGTGGACAAGCCCTTCACCGTCAATCCCGACCCGACTCTGCGCGCCCATGCCGAACAGGCCGGCTGGCCGATTCTAAGCTGGCGCTGATCCGGCCCCGTAGGGTATCGCGGGGCCGCCTGGGCAACGCGCACCGGCCGTGGCGGGCAAGAATCTGGTGCGCACAGCGCACCCTACCCGTGTAGGCGCTTCGGAAATTCTGGAAAAGCTATTTACCATCACTGGTCCAGCTCCGTAGGGTGTGCCGTGCGCACCAACCTTCTCTACGCCGGGCGAACAAAGCGGATCCCTCTGGTGCCTGGCGCTGAGCGCAGGATGTCGCAGGGCCGCCCAGGTCGTGCGCACCGGCGTCCTCTGATGCATGCGGTCAACCATTGGGGCCGCTGTTTCAAGGTGCGCATCGCGCACCCTACCCAGCCCCGCGACACCCTATTTGCTCATGATCCCTTCGCAGGCCTCGATCAACGCCGCTGCCAACTCCCGCGCGTAGCCGGGTAGCTGGTTGCGCGCATGCAGGGCCACTTCCACCGGCGCCACCGGGGCGAAACCTTCGGCCTCGTTCAGTTCGCGGTGCGCGGCAGTGATCAACCGGCGCGGCAACAGGGTCAGACCCAACCCGCCTTCTGCTGCAGCGCTGACGCCGGGCAGGCTGCTGCTGACATAGGCAATGCGCCAGGGCTTGCCCATGGCGTCCAGTGCATGCGTCATTTCCAGGCGGTACAGGCCATTGGGCGGAAACACCGCCAGCGGTACCGGGTTACGCGCCAGCACCGGGCGCGCACGGCTGTCGAGCCAGGCCAGCGGTTCGGCCCAACTGGCCAGGCCCTTGGCGCTACCGGCACGCTGCTTGATCAGCGCCAGGTCCAGCTCACCCGCGTTGAACGCGCGCCACACGTCATGACTGAGGCCGCTGGTGATCTCCAGACGAATGCCCGGGTGCGCGTCGGCAAAATCCGCCAGATAAGGCGTCAGGCTGTTGGCAGCGAAGTCGTCCGGTACGCCGAGGCGCACTTCGCCTTCCACCGCACTTTGCCCCAGCGCCAGCATCGCTTCGTCCATCAGTGCGACGATGCGGTTGGCGTAACCCAGCAGGCGTTCACCCTCGGTGGTGGTCACCACGTAGCGGCCACTGCGGTCGAGCAGCTCCGCACCGAGTTGCTCCTCCAGACGCCGTACCTGCTGGCTGACAGTAGATTGCGTCAGGTGCAGACTGGCAGCCGCACGGGTGAAACCACCGGTCTGCACCACGGCGAGAAAACTGCGTAACAGCACAGGATCGAGCATGTCGCCACCCATCATGAAAGCCACTGACAGGCATTCTACTATTTAATTTCCGAATCCAGCTGCGAATTCCTATAGTGCTTGGGAGCCAATTTCCCGCTCGGGGATCGAACCCCGCGCCATTCACCCGCCGAGGCAATCTCTCGATGAGCAAATCGCCCTACTACTACGCACCGCATGGCGGTCACCCAGGTCAGGATCAACTGCTGACCGACCGCGCCATGTTCACCGAAGCCTATGCCGTGATCCCCAAAGGCGTGATGCGTGACATCGTCACCAGCCACCTGCCGTTCTGGGACAACATGCGCATGTGGGTCATCGCCCGCCCGCTGACCGGTTTCGCCGAAACCTTTTCGCAGTACATCGTCGAAGTCGGCCCGAACGGCGGCAGCAACAAGCCTGAGCTGGACGCGACTGCCGAAGGCGTGATCTTCGTCGTCGAAGGCGAATTCAGCCTGACTCTAAATGGCACCCAGCACGCCATGCGCCCGGGCAGCTATGCCTTCATCCCGCCGCAGAGCGATTGGACGCTGCGCAACAACAGCAGTGAAGCCGTGCGCTTCCACTGGCTGCGCAAGGCCTACCAGCCGGTCGAAGGCGTGCCTTACCCGGAAGCCTTCGTCACCAACGAACAGGACATCGAACCGATCGTCATGCCGGGCACCGAAGGCCGCTGGAGCACCACGCGCTTCGTCGAGATCAGCGACATGCGCCATGACATGCACGTCAACATCGTCAACTTCGAGCCGGGTGGCGTGATCCCCTTCGCCGAAACCCACGTCATGGAACACGGCCTGTACGTGCTCGAAGGTAAGGCGGTGTATCGCCTGAACCAGGACTGGGTCGAAGTGGAAGCCGGCGACTTCATGTGGCTGCGCGCCTTCTGCCCGCAGGCCTGCTACGCCGGCGGCCCTAGCCGCTTCCGCTACCTGCTGTACAAGGATGTGAACCGTCAGATGCCACTGACCCTGGGCGGCCTGAAGCGCTGAGGGATGCCCCACCTGTAGGGTGCGCCATGCGCACCAGCAGAACCGAGACACCGGTGCGCGCAGCACACCCTACGACTGAAGCGCTGAGGACAATAACGCTCATGTAGGGTGCGCCATGCGCACCAGCAGACCCGAGGCATCAGTGCGCGCAGCACACCCTACGACTGAAGCGCTGAGGACAATAACGCTCATGCAGGGTGCGCCATGCGCACCAGCAAAACCGAGGCATCGGTGCGCGCAGCACACCCTACGAAGCGGCTCCTCGTTAGCCATAAAAAGAAAGGCCACCCCATGGGGTGGCCTTTTCATTTCTGCAACGCCCGATCAGCTATGGCGGATCAGGTGGTCGAAGGCGCTCAGCGATGCCTTCGAGCCTTCGCCCATGGCGATGACGATCTGCTTGTACGGCACGGTGGTCACGTCACCAGCCGCGAACACGCCAGGGATATTGGTCGCGCCCTTGGCATCGACGATGATCTCGCCAAAGCGGTTGAGCTCCACGCTGCCCTTGAGCCAGTCGCTGTTGGGCAGCAGGCCGATCTGTACGAAGATGCCTTCCAGCTCGACGGTGTGCAGCGCCTCGGTGGTGCGGTCCTTGTACACCAGGCCGGTGACTTTCTGGCCGTCGCCCTTGACCTCGGTGGTCTGTGCGCTCTTGATCACCGTCACGTTGGGCAGGCTGACCAGCTTTTTCTGCAGTACGGCGTCGGCACGCAGGGTGTCGGCGAATTCCAGCAGAGTCACGTGAGCAACAAGACCGGCCAGGTCGATGGCCGCCTCGACGCCGGAGTTACCGCCGCCGATCACTGCTACGCGCTTGCCTTTGAACAACGGGCCGTCGCAGTGCGGGCAGAAGCACACACCCTTGGCCTTGTATTCCTGCTCGCCGGGCACACCCATCTCGCGCCAGCGTGCGCCGGTGGAGAGGATCACGGTCTTGGCCTTGAGCGACGCGCCGTTCTCGAACTTCACTTCGTGCAGGCCGCCTTCGCTGCTGGCCGGTACCAGAGCCGAAGCGCGCTGCAGGTTCATCACGTCGACTTCGTATTCCTTGACGTGCTCTTCCAGCGCGCGCACCAGTTTCGGGCCTTCGGTTTCCTTGACGGAGATGAAGTTCTCGATGGCCATGGTGTCCAGCACCTGACCACCGAAGCGCTCGGCGGCAATGGCGGTACGGATGCCTTTGCGCGCGGCGTAGATGGCAGCCGCAGCACCGGCCGGGCCACCACCGACTACCAGTACATCGAAGGCGTCCTTGGCGCTCATCTTCTCGGCGTCGCGGTTGGCAGCGCCGGTGTCGATCTTGGCAAGGATTTCCTTCACTTCCATGCGACCGGAAGCGAAGACCTCACCGTTCAGGTAGATGCTCGGCACAGCCATGATCTGGCGACGCTCGACTTCTTCCTGGAACAGCGCACCGTCGATGGAGACGTTGCGGATATTGGGGTTGAGTACGGCCATCAGGTTCAGCGCCTGGACGACGTCCGGGCAGTTCTGGCAGGACAGCGAGAAGTAGGTCTCGAACTCGAACGTGCCTTCGATGCTCTTGATCTGCGCGATGGTGTCAGCGTCCAGCTTCGACGGATGACCGCCCACCTGCAGCAGCGCCAGCACCAGCGAGGTGAACTCGTGGCCCATGGGGATACCGGCGAAGGCAACGCCGGTGTCTTCACCCGGACGATTCAGGGCGAAGGACGGACGGCGGGCATCGCTGCCGTCGGTCTTGAGAGTGATCTTGTCGGTCAGGCCGACGATGTCCTGAAGCAGGCCCAGCAACTCCTGAGATTTCGCGCTGTCATCGAGGGACGCAACGATCTCGAACGGCAGGGTGACCTTCTCCAGGTAGGCCTTCAACTGGGCTTTAAGATTGGCGTCCAACATGGCGGAAATTCCTCAAATACGAAAATTCGGGCAATAAAATGCCCGGACGGATAGCGCCCGGGCATCGGGCACCACAAGGGCCGGTAAATGGCCCAAACAGCGCAGGCAGCAATTGCAAAACGGATTTCAGAGCGTCGCGAGCGACGGCTAGGCAAGGCGTAATCTGGCGAGGGCGCGGAGTGTACTGAAGTACATGACAAGCCCGAGTCTGATTACAACGCTGCCTAGCCGAGCGCAGCAGCTCTGAAACCGTTTTTAGATCTTGCCAACCAGATCCAGCGAAGGAGCCAGAGTGGCTTCGCCTTCTTTCCACTTGGCCGGGCAAACCTGACCCGGGTTAGCGGCGGTGTACTGAGCGGCCTTCAGCTTGCGCAGAGTCTCGGAAACGTCGCGAGCGATTTCGTTGGAGTGGATCTCAACGGTCTTGATCACGCCTTCCGGGTTGATCACGAAGGTGCCACGCAGAGCCAGACCTTCTTCAGCGATGTGCACGCCAAAAGCGTTGGTCAGTTGGTGGGTCGGGTCGCCGATCAGCGGGAACTGTGCCTTGCCAACGGCCGGCGAAGTTTCGTGCCATACCTTGTGCGAGAAGTGGGTGTCGGTGGTCACGATGTAGACCTCGGCACCAGCCTTCTGGAACTCGGCGTAGTTATTGGCGGCGTCTTCGATTTCGGTCGGGCAGTTGAAGGTGAAGGCAGCCGGCATGAAGATCAGTACCGACCACTTGCCTTTCAGGCTCTGCTCGGTGAGTTCGACGAACTCGCCAGCGTGGAAAGCGTTGACCTTGAACGGTTGTACCTGAGTGTTGATGAGGGACATCTCTGACTCCTTCTGAGGTTTCTGTGAGGGTTTGAAATCTACAGGACGTATCTTAGCGACCTAACGAAAAAAAGCTTATTGATTACGGCCATGATATTGATTGAATGAGCTAATCGTTGACAAAGCCCGCACCAGACGCGGGCTAGCAGGCTGTTGAAAAACTACCTGCGTTGCCATTGCTGCGTTAAAAACAAGCTCAAAATGCTCATTTACAACTCGTAAACTCCGCTTTTTCGCCTGTCCTTGCCTTGCACTGGCTGCCTCGCCTACGTTTTTCAACGGCCTGCTGGAGCTCTTGCTCAGACAAGATCGGGATCGATAAGCAGCGCGATTTTACCCGCAACCTGATTACCGGCGAGTGTCTCGAATGCCACTTCGCTGTCTTTGAGCGCAAAACTGCGCTCGAGTTGCGGCTTCAAACGCCCTTCTGCGAACAGCGGCCAGACCTGCTGCTGCAGATCGCGCAACAGATCGGCCTTGAACTGATCGTCACGATTGCGCAGGGTCGAGCCGATCAGCTGAATGCGCTTGCCCAGCACCTGGGCCAGGTCCAGGGTGGCCTCGCGTCCGCCCATCAAACCGATATTGATCCAACGACCATCACGGCCCAGCAATTCCAGGTTGAGTGCCGCGTACTGCCCGCCAACCGGATCGAGGATCACATCGAACGGCCCGAAATCACGCAGCGCTTGCAGATCTTCGCCGCGCAAGGCGCCGCCCTGGGCACCGAGCGCTTCGCAGTAAGCCAACCGCTCTGGCGAGCCAACGCTGACCCAACAAGGGCTGCCGAATGCCTTGCACAGCTGGATGGCGGCCGAGCCGACACCACTGGCGCCGGCATGCAGCAGGACTTTCTCGCCGGGACGCAGGGCCCCGAGCTGGAACAGATTGAGCCAGGCGGTGGCGTATACCTCGGGCACCACAGCCGCCTCTACCAGGCTCAAACCCTCTGGCACCGGCATGGCGTGGCGAGCGTCGAGTACGACCTCATCGGCCATGCCACCGCCCGCAAGTAGACAGCAGACGCGATCACCTACCTGCCAGGCGCTACCGGCGCCCACTTCGACCACCACCCCGGCGCACTCCAGGCCCAGCGCCTGGCTGGCACCCGGCGGTGGCGGATAAAGCCCGGCGCGCTGCAACAGGTCAGCACGGTTGAGCCCGGCTGCAGCCACCTTGACCCGAATCTGCCCCGCGTCACAGGCCTGCGTCGGTTGTTCCAGCCACTCTGCACGCCCTTCGACGCCTTGCAATGCCTTCATGCTGCCTCCATAGTGCAAGTGAACCGAGCCCAGCGCAGACCGCCGGGCTTTTGCCTAGCGCCAACGGAACCTGGCGCCCTCAAATACGGCCTAATATGCGTTATCAACTGCCACTACGTCGAATCAGCATGAAGCGCTCTCTTGCAAGCACCGCCCTCGCCCTCGTAATCGGCTTCAGTGCCCTGCCGCTGGCGGCCAAGACCACCACAGCGACCAGTTGGGACTATCTGCAGCCGGACCGCGAGCAGGTGATCGCCAGCCTCAACGTAGTGGAGCTGCTGCGCCGCCACCACTACAACAAGCCGCCGCTGAATGACGAGCGCTCGATTCATATCTATGACAACTACCTGAAGTTGCTCGATCCATCTCGCAGCTATTTCACGGCGGCTGACATCGCCGAATTCAACCAGTGGCGCAGCAAATTCGATGATCTGCTGAAAAGCGGCGACCTCGAGCCGGGCTTCACCATCTATCGCCGCAACCTGACCCGCATGGAAGAGCGCCTGAACTACGCGCTGACGGAGCTGGGCAAGGGTGTAGACAAGATCGACTTCACTGCCGACGAGCAGTTGCAGGTTGATCGCGAGAAAGCGCCTTGGGCCAAAGACCGCGCCGAACTCGACGAACTCTGGCGCAAGCGTGTCAAAGATGAAGTGCTGCGCCTGAAGATCGCCGGCAAAGAAACCAAGGACATCCAGGAACTGCTGAGCAAGCGCTACAAGAACCAGTTGGCGCGCCTCAAGCAGACCCGTGGCGAGGACGTGTTCCAGGCCTACATCAATGCCTTCGCCACCACCTACGATCCGCACACCACCTATCTGTCGCCGGATAACGCGGAAAACTTCGACATCAACATGAGTCTGTCGCTCGAAGGTATCGGCGCCGTTCTGCAAAGTGACAACGAACACGTCAAGGTGGTACGCCTGGTACCGGCCGGTCCGGCCGAGAAGAGCAAGCAGATCGCTCCGGCAGACAAAATCGTCGGCGTTGCCCAGGGCAACGACGAAATGGTCGACGTCATCGGCTGGCGCCTGGACGAAGTGGTCAAGCTGATTCGCGGCCCGAAGGGCTCAACCGTCCGTCTGGAAGTGATCCCGGCAAGCAATCCGCCCAGCGACCAGACCAGCAAGGTGGTCACCATCACTCGTGAAGCGGTCAAGCTGGAAGAGCAAGCCGCCAAGAAGAAGGTTCTGGAGCTCAAGCACGAGGGCCGTGACTATAAGCTCGGCGTGATCGAGCTGCCGGCCTTCTACCTCGATTTCAAGGCTTTCCGTGCTGGCGACCCGAACTACAAGAGCACCACCCGTGACGTCAAACGCCTGCTCGACGAGCTGCAGGCCGAGAAGGTCGATGGCGTGGTCATTGACCTGCGCAACAACGGCGGTGGCTCGCTACAGGAAGCCACCGAACTGACCAGCCTGTTCATTGAACAAGGCCCCACCGTACTGGTACGCAACGCCGATGGTCGTGTCGACGTACTCGCCGATGAGAACAAGGGCGTCTACTACAGTGGCCCGCTGGCCGTATTGGTCAACCGCCTGTCCGCCTCTGCCTCGGAGATCTTCGCTGGTGCCATGCAGGACTATCACCGCGCGTTGATTCTCGGCGGCCAGACCTTCGGCAAGGGCACGGTGCAAACCATTCAGCCGCTCAACCATGGCGAACTGAAACTGACCCTGGCCAAGTTCTATCGCGTTTCCGGCCAGAGCACTCAGCATCAGGGCGTGATTCCCGACATCACCTACCCGGACGTGATGGACACCAAGGATATCGGCGAGAGCGCGCTGCCTGCGGCCCTGCCGTGGGACAGCATTCGCCCGGCGATCACCCCCGAACTGGACCCGATCAAGCCCTTCCTGACCGAGCTGAAAGCTCGTCATGACCTGCGCACGGCCAAGGACCCGGATTTCGTCTTCACTCGCGACCGTCTGACCCTGGCCAAGAAGCTGATGGCGGAAACCACCGTCAGCCTCAACGAGCAAACCCGCAGGGCGCGCCAGGCCGAGGTCGAAGCCAAGCAACTGGCACTGGAGAACAACCGCCGCCAGGCCAAGGGCGAAGAGCCGCTCAAGGAACTGGAAAAAGAAGACGAGGACGCACTGCCCGTCGCCGATGATAAGAGCACGCCGGAAGACGACGCCTACCTGGCAGAGAGCGGACGCATCCTGCTCGACTACCTGGGCCTGAACCCCTCGCTGGCGCTGCATTGAGACGACTCATCGAGCGTCATCAAATCGTCATCGAACTGTCGTGAAATAAAGGGCCGGTTAGAAACCGGCCCTTTCGTTTCCGGCAGATCGAGAACACCATGACCGTCACCGAGCAGTTGAGCGCGCTGGGAAATATCCTCGCTCACGGCGACCTCAGCAGCCTGTTCCAGCCTATCGTCTCGCTGTCCGAACAGCGCATTCTCGGCTATGAGGCACTGACCCGTGGCCCATCCAACAGTCCACTGCACTCGCCGTTGACGCTGTTCGCCGTCGCCCGTCACGCAGGGCGCCTGAGCGAGCTGGAAATGGCGTGCCGCAAGAGCGCCTGCAAGGGCTTCAGCTCAATGGGGCTGGAGGGCAAACTGTTTCTCAACGTCTCGCCGGAGTCGCTGCTGGACCCCAGCCACCAACCAGGGCGTACCCTAAAACTGCTGCAGGCTTACGGTATCCCACCGAGCCAGGTGGTGATCGAACTCACCGAACAATCGCCCACTGAAGACTTCGCCCTGCTCGACAATGCGCTGCATCACTATCGCGCCATGGGCTTCTCCATCGCCCTCGATGACCTCGGCGCGGGCTATTCCAGCCTGCGTCTATGGTCGGAACTGCGCCCGGACTACGTGAAGATCGACCGCCATTTCATCGACGGCATCCATCAGGATGGGGTGAAACGCGAGTTCGTCGGCTCGATCCTTAAGATGGCCGAAGCCTCGCGGGCTCAAGTGATAGCTGAAGGCATCGAACTGCCCGAAGAGCTGGCCGTACTGGCAGAGATGGGTGTCGACCTGGTGCAGGGTTACCTGCTCAGCAGGCCCCAGGAAAAGCCGCCACGCGATGCACGCCAACTGCTGCCCCAGGTCCTGAGCAATCAGGTCAGTCTCAGTGAGGATAACCATGACCTCAGCGCCCTGCTCAACGACCAGCCCGCGGTCGATCAGCACACGGCCATCGCTGAAGTGCTGGACGTATTTCGTGCCCAGGCCAACCTGAACTCCCTGGCCGTACTGGACACGCAGCACCAACCGGTCGGTATCGTCCACCGTCACTCGCTGTCCGAAGCGCTGCTCAAGCCCTTCGCCACCGATCTGTTCGCGCGCAAACCCATCAGCCGCCTGATGAGCCAGGACTTTCTCGCTGTGGAACTGACGCAGTCCCTGCAGAAGGTCAGTCGCCTGCTCACCAGCCGCGCGCGCCAGCGCATCGAGGAAGACTTCATCATCATCCAGAACGGTCGCTACCTGGGCCTGGGCAGGGTGATTGACGTCCTCAAGCTGATCACCGAGCAGAAGCTGCAGCAGGCCCGTCACGCCAATCCGCTTACGCTGCTGCCGGGTAACGTACCGATCCAGCAATGCCTTGGCCGCCTGCTGCAACAGCAGCGCGAAGCTGCGGTGTGCTATGTGGATCTCGACAGCTTCAAACCCTTCAACGACCTCTACGGCTATGCCAAGGGCGATGAGGTGCTGCTGTGCCTGGCGCAATGCCTGAATGATCGGGTCGATCCGGCCCGCGATTTCGTCGGGCATATCGGCGGTGATGACTTCATGCTGGTGCTCGGCTCGCCAGACTGGCGCGAAAAGCTCGGCAAGCTGATCGAGGACTTCCAGAATCAGTGCCGACGCTTTTATCGCGACGAGCATCTTCAGGCCGGCTGCTTCATCGCCCACAACCGCCACGGGCAGCGCCAGGAATATGCGCTGCTGTCACTGTCGATCGGCGTGGTGCACGTAAAAACGCAAGATTGCGCCCAGCTAGATGCCTCGCGCCTGGCCGAAATGGCCTCTGAAGCCAAGCGCCAGGCCAAGGCCGTGCCTGGCTACAGCCTGCATATCCTAGAAGGCTCAACGGCCTGAGCGAGTAGCCTCATCCGCCATGGCGGCATAGCGCTCGGCGACTTGCAGGTCTGCGTCCAGCCCGGCAGCGCCATCGCGATAGAGCTGACTCAGACGGCTGGCAGCCAAAGGATGGCCGGCAGCCAGTGCCATTTCCCACCAACGGACTGCTTGCGAGGCATCCGGCGCATGCCTGGTATCGCCCTGCAAGGCCAGCACACCCAGTTGATAGGCGGCCTTGCCGTCACCGCCATTGGCAGCCAGGCGTAACAACCTCAACCCTTCCTCGCGCGCACCGAGGCCCTGGCCCCTGAACAGCAGAATATGGCCGTAAAAGCTCTGCGCCGTGCTGTCACCGAGATTGGCCATACGTCCGTATTGGCCCTGCATCCATTGCCACAAACGTGGCTGACGCAGCGCCGCAGGTAAATGAAACAGACGTCGGGCCAGCCAGTAGCCCAGGCGTGCGCGTAACTGCCAGAGCCACCTAGACATCGGCGGGGTAATCGAACTCGAACACCCTGACCACCTCGGCAGCATGCCAGGATGCAGCCGCCACGCCATCGGAAGCGCCACTGAAGCGTCCCAGGCTCGTCACGCAGTCGAAGAATCCGGTACGCGGCAGGCGACTGGCGCCCTGGCTGATCACCAGCGCGCTGCGCAGCGGGCGCTCGGCGCGGGCATCCAGTGCCGCCAGATGCTCCAGTGCAGCGGTCAGAGTCTGCATGGCCGGCGTGGGTAGATCGAGACGCTCGATCAGCGCGCGGTAGGTCAGTAGATGACGCTGACGGCGAGCGTCGTCAAGCTCCGTCAGCAATGCCTGCCAGTGTTGGCGACTGATACGTACGCTCAAGACCAGCCCTCCAAACCCAGTTCCCAGGCCAGCGACCGTAGAATCGCGGCATCGGGTTGGCGCTCGCCGCTCTCGATCATCGCCAGGTAGTGCGGGCTGATCCCGACGCTACGCGCCAGACTCTCTGCCGCCAGCCCCTTGGCCTCCCGCAGCACGCGCAGCTGATCGAGCGCTGGCCGCTTGGCCTCGACAGGCTGTTCAACGGCGCTGGTGTGTGCCGCCGGCTGGTGACCTGCGGCCTGCAGCAAAGCCTGATACTCGGCCCATGGCAGCACCGCGTATTCCGGTTCGCCATCGCGGGCAATGATTTGCACACTCATGAATCTCTCCGTTGGAAAGCAGGGCCGACGACCTCGACCCCTTCCTTGCACGCGGCCATCTTAACAGGCGTGTGGCGCCTGGGGCGTGATCTATACTGCCGGGGCATCAAGCCCGGTTCCCACATTACGACGCCAGCCATATCTGTGCGGAAACGACCCCGTAAACTTGCGTGGGGAGTCGCCTTGAGAAGATCATGCGCATTGTCGCTCGGGTTGCTGAGCAACTTCTGTAGCGCCGAAAGCCTGATGTGGGGTTACGGCCCAGCCGACTCCATGCCCTATGTGGGCCTGGAACAACAGCACGTGGAACATGGGCTGGCCTATCAAGTCAGCCAGGAAATAAGCAAACGCTTCGGCCTGCCCGTTGAATTTCTCGAAACACCCAACAATCGGCTTGAGCCCTACCTGCAACAGGGCCGCCTGCACCTGATCTGCAACACCAACCCCGAATGGGTCAGCCAGCCGCAACAGTATCACTGGTCACCGGCACTTTATGACGAACAGGACGCCCTGCTGCAGCGCACGGACCAACCAGAGCTAACCAGCCTTGCCAGTCTTTACGGCAAGGTGCTTGGTACCAGCCTCGGCTACATATACAGCCAGCCCCTGATGACCGCATTCAGCACTGGCAAGGTCGCCAGGCAGGACGTACGCGACCTGGATACCAGCCTGCACATGCTCGACAGGCAGCGCCTGGACGCGGTAATCGACATGCAGCGCAACCTGGCCTACAAGCTCGCTCAGCATCCTCAGATGCAGCTGCACTTCAGTCCCTGGGTGGTGCAGCGCTATGAGGTCTACTGTGCCTACAGCAGCCACCTGCCTATCCCGGCAGAACGACTGGACGCCTTACTGCTGGAGCTGCGCGATGAACGCATGATCGACCAATGGCTGGATGAAGCCGTCAGGAGTGCAGCGGATCGACCCGCTCCGCTGTCGGCAGGTGCTCGATGAGCGCCAAACGCTCGGGGCTTTGTTGGTCGCGCCAGGCCCTGAAGGCTTCGAGCTCGCCATGCCAGGTGCGCATTACCCAGGCCAGCACGGCGAGGTCATCGACGAAACCAACGCCGACCAGCCAGTCGGGAACGGCATCCAACGGGGTGAGGAAGTACAGCAGTGCAGCCACCACCATCAACAGCGCCTGACTGCTGATCTGCCGGTACTCACCCTTGAACCAGGCGAGACTGAGTGCACGCAGCAGCTGCAGGTCCTCTTTGAGAGCAGCGAAGCGTTGTCCTTGGGGCGTGCGCTTGTCAGCCAGCGCGCGGAGCAACTCCGGCAACCGGCCTTCACGCAGAAAGCGGGCCGCCAGCGGCAGGTAACGCGTCAGTTTCCAGGGAGTTTTCATTCGGCCTCCTCGGCAAGCCAGGCAGTATCAGGGCTTGCCTCGCTTATCCACCGAAGCTGTGGATAAATCTGTGCAAAGTCTTTCGACAAGCTTATCAAAGCCCCGTGGCATGGGGCCTGGACTTAGATCGGATATTTTTTATACAGCATATAAAATCTATGAAAATCAATAAGTTGCTGATTGACACAAGCATGACTCAGTTGTAGCGCAGATTGGTTAGGAATGTTTCCCGAGATGTGCATAAGCGTAACACCCTGATCTCCACATCCTTGTTTACAACCCCCAGAAACGACAGCGCCCCGTCAAGACGGGGCGCTGTAAACGAGTACCGAGTGTTACTGCTCGGTCGGCTCGGCTGCCTGATCCTTGATGGCGATCAGTTCCAGGTCGAATACCAGTACCGAGTTGGCCGGAATCGCCGGGGACGGGCTCTGCTCGCCGTAAGCCAGCTCGCTGGGGATGTACAACTTGTACTTCTCACCGACGTGCATCAGTTGCAGGCCTTCGACCCAGCCCGGGATCACGCCGCCGACCGGCAGATCGATGGGACTACCACGCGCGACGGAGCTGTCGAATACGCTGCCATCGGTCAGCTTGCCTTCGTAGTGAACGGTCACCACGTCGCTTTCCTTCGGCTGTTCGCCGTCGGCCTTCTTGATCACTTCGTACTGCAGGCCGGAAGCGGTGGTGACCACGCCTTCACGCTTGCCGTTCTCTTCAAGGAACTTCTTGCCGGCTTCAGCAGCTTCCTTGTTCAGCGCAGTCATGCGCTCTTCAGCACGGTTTTGCAGGAAGGAGAAGGCCTCGACCATGTCTTCGTCCTTGATGCGCGGCTCAGTCTTCGCCAGCGCGTCCTCGATACCCTGAGCGACGGCCTTGGAGTCCAGGTCATCCATGCCTTCTTCGGACAGACTGCGCCCCATGTTCAGGCCAATGCCGTAGGAGGCTTTCTGCGCCGGGCTCTTGAGTTCGACTTCGCTGGTTTGCGAATCGCAACCGGCAAGCACCAGGCCCACCAGGGCAACCGCTGCCGCCAAACGATGCTGTTTCATGCTTGTTCCTTGTAGATGCGCCCGAAGGCCGTCGTGTGAAAGCGCGAGCTTAGCAGTACGCCACAATCACTGGCTACGGCATAGGAGCCGAGCAATGCGCATAAGTTCAAGCAAACAAAGGATTTTTTCGAAGATTTCGGCGGATGCCAAAGCGTTGCCACAGGAGGGGATGAAGCGAGGAGAAGAATGGCGCAGCGGACGGGACTCGAACCCGCGACCCCCGGCGTGACAGGCCGGTATTCTAACCGACTGAACTACCGCTGCGCGTAACTGCGAGATTGGTGGGTGATGACGGGATCGAACCGCCGACCCTCTGCTTGTAAGGCAGATGCTCTCCCGGCTGAGCTAATCACCCTTCACTCTCGAAGTGGGGCGCATTCTAGAGAGCGATCCTGACCTTGGCAAGCCCTCTTAGCAAAAAAATTTATCGCCGCAGCAAGAACTTAGGCGAGACCAGCGAATTTCCTCAGCGGCTCGTTGTCAGGGTTGGCCTGAGCACGCCAGCGGAGAATAATGCGCGCTCTGTGCCGGCGGACCGATCATGATCCTGTTGATGGCCCGCCACCTTCACCCGTCGCTGCGCGCCGGCTTTCCCGAACGGGAGAGCCCAAGGATGGCGCCAACCCGCGATCTCATCATCAATGGAGAATCACCCGCTCATGTGGTTTCGTAACCTGCTGGTCTACCGCCTCACCCAGGACATTCCTTTCGACGCTGAAGCACTGGAGACCGCACTGGCCAGCAAGCCGGCACGTCCCTGCGCCAGCCAGGAGCTGACCACCTACGGTTTCAACGCGCCCTTCGGCAAGGGCGCCGATGCCCCGCTGGTGCACGTCAGTGGTGATTTCCTGCTGATCGGTGCGCGCAAGGAAGAGCGCATTCTGCCGGGTTCGGTGGTGCGCGACGCGCTGAAGGAGAAGGTCGACGAAATCGAAAACACACAGATGCGCAAGGTGTACAAGAAAGAGCGCGACCAGATCAAAGACGAAATTGTCCAGGCCTTCCTGCCGCGCGCCTTCATCCGCAAATCCGGCACCTTCGCTGCCATCGCGCCGAAGCAGGGCCTGATCCTGGTCGACAGCGCCAGCGCCAAGAAGGCCGAAGACCTGCTCTCCACCCTGCGTGAAGCCATCGGTTCGCTGCCGGTACGCCCGCTGTCGGTGAAGATCGCACCGACTGCCACCCTCACCGACTGGCTGAAGAATCAGAGCGCTGCCGAAGGCTTCTTCGTACTCGACGAGTGCGAGCTGCGCGACACCCACGAGGACGGCGGCGTGGTGCGCTGCAAGCGCCAGGACCTGACCAGCGAGGAAATCCAGCTGCACCTGTCCACCGGTAAGCAGGTCACCCAGCTGTCACTGGCCTGGCAGGACAAGCTGTCGTTCGTGCTCGACGACAAGCTGACCATCAAACGTCTGCGTTTCGAGGACGTACTGCAGGAGCAGGCCGAACAGGACGGCGGTGACGATGCCCTGGCTCAGCAGGACGCCAGCTTCATCCTGATGATGATGACGCTGGTGGAGTTCCTCCCGGAGCTGTTCACCGCACTGGGCGGCGAAGAGATTCCGCAGGGCATCTAATGACCCGTAGGGTGGATGACGCTTTTTTCATCCACCATTCGGACAGACGGTGGACAAGCTTCGCGTTGTCCACCCTCCCCCTCAGATCAGCGACTCGAGACTCTCGGTAAAGGCACTGGCGCCCTTCTCGGCCGAACTGAAGTTGTGGCGCATGAAGGCGAACAGCTCACGCCCACAACCCATTGCCTGAGCAGGCCGCGCAGCCGGCTCGCGCGCTGCGAATTCGGCCTCATCGACCTGCAGCAGCAATTCTCCCGTCAGACCATCGAGGCGTATCAGATCGCCATCGCACACCTGCGCCAAGGGCCCACCATCGAATGCCTCCGGGCACACATGAATGGCCGCCGGGATCTTGCCAGAGGCACCGGACATGCGCCCATCGGTTACCAGCGCCACCTTGAAACCGCGATCCTGCAGCACACCGAGATAAGGCGTCATCTTGTGCAGTTCCGGCATACCATTGCTGCGCGGCCCCTGAAAACGCACCACGGCGACGAAATCGCGCTCCAGCTTGCCGGCCTTGAAGGCTTCGACCAGATCCAGCTGATCCTCGAACACCAGCGCCGGCGCTTGCACCACCTGATGCTCGGGCGCCACCGCAGACACCTTCATCACCCCACGCCCCAGGTTGCCCTGCATCAGGCGCAGCCCCCCTTCAGCCGAGAACGGCCGCGCCACGGGACGCAGCACACTCTCCTCCAGACTTTCGGTCGGACCGTCGCGCCAGACCAGCTTGCCCTCCTCGAGGAAGGGCTCGCGGGTGTAACGCGACAGCCCACGCCCGGCCACGGTGTTGACCTCATCATGCAGCAACCCGGCGTCGAGCAGTTCACGAATCAGGAAAGCCATGCCGCCAGCGGCCTGGAAGTGATTAATGTCGGCCTTGCCATTGGGATAGACGTGGGCCAGGGTCGGCACCACCTCGGACAGGTCGGCCATGTCCTGCCAGGTCAGCAGAATGCCGGCGGCGCGGGCGATGGCCGGCATATGCAGGGTGTGGTTGGTGGAACCGCCAGTGGCATGCAGGGCAACGATGGAGTTGACCAGGCAACGCTCGTCGACGATCTCGCCAATGGGCATGAACTGGCCACTCTGCCTGGTCAGGCGCGTGACCTGCTGCGCGGCTTCACGCGTCAGCGCATCACGCAGCGGCGTACCCGGATTGATGAAGGAAGCTCCCGGCAGGTGCAGGCCCATCACTTCCATCAGCAACTGGTTGGTATTGGCCGTGCCATAAAAGGTGCAGGTGCCCGGCCCGTGGTAAGCAGCCATTTCCGCAGCCAGCAGCTCGTCACGAGTCGCCTTGCCCTCGGCGTAACGCTGGCGCACATCGGCTTTCTCCTTGTTGGACAAGCCCGAGGTCATGGGACCGGCCGGCACGAACATGGACGGCAGATGACCGAAACGCAGCGCCCCCATCACCAGCCCCGGCACGATCTTGTCGCACACACCCAGATAAAGAGCGGCGTCGAACATGTTGTGCGACAGCGCCACGGCGGTGGACATGGCGATCACCTCGCGGCTGGCGATCCCCAGCTCCATGCCCGGCTCACCCTGCGTGACGCCATCGCACATGGCGGGCACGCCACCGGCGAACTGGCCCACCGAGCCGAGGTCGCGCAGGGCCTGTTTGATCTGCGCGGGAAAGGTTTCGTAAGGCTGATGCGCCGACAGCATGTCGTTGTAGGCAGAAACGATGGCCACGTTGGCCGCATCCATCAGGCGCAGGGTCTGCTTGTCGTCACCGCTGCAGCCCGCTACGCCGTGAGCGAAGTTGGCGCACTGCAGCTTGCCACGTTGCGGCCCCTCACTGGCGGCCGCACGGATCATCTCAAGGTAGCGCTGGCGAGTGGCGCGACTGCGCTCGACAAGCCGTTCGGTAACTTCAACAACGCGGGGATGCATGGGGAATCTCCAGGCTAGCTTCTAGCGTCTGTTCGTATTTACAACAAAATACTGCCACTCAGCGGGCTTGATTTCTATAGCAATGGGAATAATCTTGTAATTACAACAACAAATTGACGAGACCCTCACCATGACACTACGAATCGCCATCAATGGCTTCGGCCGTATCGGGCGCAACGTGCTACGCGCACTCTATACCCAGAATTATCGCCAGCACCTGCAGGTCGTGGCGATCAACGATCTGGGCGACAGCGCGATCAATGCCCACCTGCTGCAATATGACAGCGTCCACGGCCATTTCCCCGAGGAGGTTAAAGTGGACGGCGAAAGCCTGTGGATCAGGGGTGATCGCATCGCCGTCAGCGCCATTCGCAATCCGGCCGAACTACCCTGGAAGACCCATCAGGTCGATGTGGTGCTCGAATGCACCGGGCTATTCACCGAACGCGACAAGGCCGCCGCACATCTCGCAGCCGGCGCATGCAAGGTGCTGATCTCCGCGCCCGCCAAAGGCGCCGATGCAACCGTGGTGCATGGCGTCAACGAACAGGTGCTGACGCCTGACATGCAGATCATCTCCAACGCTTCCTGCACCACCAACTGCCTAGCGCCGGTGGCGCAAGTGCTGCATCGCGAGCTGGGCATCGAACAGGGGCTGATGACCACCATTCACGCCTACACCAATGACCAGAACCTTTCGGACGTTTACCACAGCGATTTGTACCGTGCGCGTTCGGCGACCCAGTCAATGATCCCGACCAAGACCGGCGCTGCAGAAGCGGTCGGCCTGGTATTGCCGGAGCTGGCCGGCAAGCTCACCGGCATGGCCGTGCGGGTGCCGGTGATCAACGTGTCCCTGGTCGACCTGACTCTACAGGTCAAGCGCGAGACCACTGCCGAGGAAGTCAACGCCCTGCTCAAGGCCGCCAGCGAGAAGTCCCCGGTGCTGGGCTACAACGCGCTGCCGCTGGTGTCCTGCGATTTCAACCACAACCCGCTGTCATCGATCTTCGACGCCAACCACACCAAGGTCAGCGGCAAGCTGCTCAAGGTAATGGCCTGGTATGACAACGAATGGGGTTTCTCTAACCGCATGCTGGACAACTGCATGGTCCTGGCCCGCCTGCATTGAACGAGGAGGCGCGATGAGCCGTATCAGTTTCACCAGCGCCCAGTTGCCGGCGCGCAAACGTATCGCCCTGGTGGCGCACGATCACTGCAAAGGCTTCCTGCTGGATTGGTGCGAACGCCAGCGCGAGCGGCTGGCCAACCATCAACTGCTGGCCACTGGCACCACCGGCCTGCTTTTGAGCAAGCGCCTGGGTTTGCCGGTAGAGAGCATGATCAGCGGCCCACTGGGCGGCGACCAGCAGATCGGCGCGCGCATCGCCGAACAGCGCGTGGACATGCTGGTGTTCTTCTGGGACCCCTTCGAGCCGCAGCCACACGACCCGGACATCAAGGCCCTGCTACGTGTGGCGGCAGTGTGGAACATCCCGGTCGCCTGCAACGAGAGCAGCGCCGACTACCTGCTCAGCAGCAGCCTGCTGGAGCAACAGCATGAGTATCGCATTCCCGATTACCAGGCCTATCTGGCGGCACGCGGATAGGGTGTCGCGGGGCCGCCTAGGTCATGCACACCAATACCTCCACACCAAAGCCGCTGCGCGCGGCACACCCTACGCAAAACCGCCTCCTGCGTGGCACTCGACTGTTGACGCGCCACTAGAAATCCACCTTGCCCCGTCCCGCCTTGATCACCCCGCGCTTGCTCTTGCCGTCCAGGCGGCGCTTTTTTGAACTCAGGGTCGGCTTGGTCGGGCGGCGCTTCTTTTCCACCTTGCCGGCGCTGCGGATCAGCTCGACAAGACGTTCGATAGCGTCAGCGCGATTCTGCTCCTGGGTTCGATACTGCTGCGCCTTGATGATCACCACGCCATCAGCGGTGATACGACTGTCAGCGAGCGCCAGCAGGCGCTCCTTGTAGAACGGTGGCAGCGACGACGCCTGGCTGTCGAAGCGCAGATGCACCGCACTGGATACCTTGTTGACGTTCTGCCCGCCGGCGCCCTGGGCACGGATGGCGGTCAGTTCGATTTCATCATCGGGAAGGTGAATACTGTTGGAGACGATCAGCATGGCCGTGATTTCTTGAAAGGCATGGACATCAGGATACCCGCCGCAGCTGTAATCTTTGCTTGAAATTTCCCCACGGCATTCGCTCGGCACCTCGGCTAACGTAGCGGCCAGACTTTTTCCGGAAGCACTCGATGGACTCCATAACCCAGGCGGTACTCGGCGCCAGCATCCAGGGCGCGTTGCTCGGTCGCTGGCAGGGCCGCAAAGCTCTGCTCTACGGCGCGATGCTCGCTACCGTTCCCGATCTGGACGTGGTCATGGAATACGGCGATGCCGTGGCCAACATGACCTACCACCGCGGTTTCAGCCACTCGCTGTTCGTCCTCAGCGGCGTTGCCCTGCTGCTGACCTGGATGGCCAGGCGCTTTCGCCCTCACCCTGGTTATTCGGCCAATCGCCTGCTGCTGACGCTGTGGCTGGTGCTGATCACCCATCCGCTGCTGGACGCCTTCACCAGCTACGGCACCCAGTTGTTCTGGCCGCTGATGCCAACGCCCACTGCCTGGTCCAGCCTGTTCATCATCGACCCGCTGTATACCGTGCCGCTGATCGCAGCGGTGTTGATCAGCCTGTTCACCGGGCTGCGCGAGCAGAGTTGGCGTGTACCGGCCGTGGCGCTGGCGGTATCGACGCTGTACATCGGCTTCAGCCTGGCCGGCAAATTCATGGCTGAGCAGCGCGTGGAGCACGAGCTGGCGCGCCAGGGCATACAGGCCGAACAGCTGTTCACTACGCCGACACCGCTCAACACGCTGCTGTGGCGCGTCATCGTGCTCGATGGCGAGGACTATCACGAAGCACTGGTCGGCTGGTTCGATGACGAGGCGCCGCAACTGCAACGCCTGCCGCGCGGCACGCACCTGCGCGAACAACTGACGGACTCCCCCATGCACCAGCGGCTGGAGTGGTTCACTGGCGGCGTGCTGCGCTACGACCAGGTGGGTGAGCGTTTGATCGTCACCGATCTGCGCCTGGGCATGACCGGCTTTCATCCCTTCCGCTTCGACTTCGCCCACCTGCAGGACGGCCAATGGCAGGTGCACGAGCGCATCGACCGCCTGCCCTTCGAGCGCGGCGAGGCCGAACACCTGGCTCTGCTGTTCAAGCGCATCTGGCAACCCGAACTGAAGGTTCCACTGCTGGCCTGGGCCGGCGAGTTGCAGAAACCACTTTTAACTGAGACCCGCTCGCACTGACAGCGTTACTATCGGCGTCCCATCCTATTGAGGCAGGACGCCTGCAATGCTGTTTCGCCGCTTCGAGTCACTGATCGACGTCTTCAAACCAAGTCCCGACGTCGCCCCGCCAACCGGCATGCTGCGCTTCTACGGCCACTACCTGAAACAGGTGTGGCCGCTGATGCTGGCAGTGCTGATCATCGGCTTCTTCGCCGCCCTGATCGAGGTTGCGCTGTTCAGCTTCCTCGGCCAGTTGATCGACATGGCCCAGGCCAGCACGGATGCCAGCAGCTTCTTCAGCGAGCACCAGAACGCGCTGCTGTGGATGGTGCTGGTGGCGCTGGTCATCCGCCCCGTGGTGTTCGGCCTGCACAACCTGCTCACGCACCAGGCAGTCAATCCGGGCCTGACCAACCTGATCCGCTGGCAGAACCACCGCTACGTGCTCAAGCAGAGCCTGAGCTTCTTCCAGAATGACTTCGCCGGCCGCATCGCCCAGCGCGTGATGCAGACCGGCCCCTCGCTGCGCGACTCGGCCATGCAGGTGATCGATGCGCTGTGGCATGTGGTGGTCTACGCCGGCAGCGCGCTGTATCTGTTCGCCGCCGCCGATCTGCGCCTGGTGGTGCCGCTGTCGTTGTGGATAGTCGGTTACAGCGCAGCGCTCTGGTACTTCGTGCCGCGCATCAAGGCGCGCTCGGCCGCCGCTTCCTCGGCGCGCTCCAAGGTCATGGGGCGCGTGGTCGATGGTTATAGCAACATCGCCACGCTCAAGTTGTTCGCCCACTCGCAGGAAGAGGAAAGCTACGCCCGCGAAGCCATGCAAGACTTGCTCGAGAAATTCCGCCTGCAGTCGCGCACCATCACCGCCCTGGACTTTCTCATCACCTGCCTCAATGGCGTACTGATCGTCGGCACTGGCGCCCTGGCCCTGTGGCTGTGGAGCCAGTCGCTGATCACCACTGGCGCCATCGCCCTGGCGCTGGGCCTGGTGATCCGCATCAACAACATGGCCGAATGGATCATGTGGGTGGTCAACGGCATCTTCGAGAACGTCGGCACCGTGCAGGACGGCATGCAGAGCATCGTTCAGCCACGCCTGGTGCTCGACCACGCAGATGCCAAGCCGCTGCAGGTGACGCAAGGCGGCGTGCGTTTCAAGGACATCAACTTCCACTATGGCAAGAAGGGCGGCGTGATCAGTGGCCTGGACATAGCCATTGCACCCGGCGAGAAAATCGGCCTGGTCGGCCCATCCGGTGCCGGCAAGTCGACCCTGGTCAACCTGCTGCTGCGCCTGTACGACCTGGAAAGCGGATGCATCCTGATCGACGATCAGGACATCGCCACGGTGACCCAGGAAAGCCTGCGCGCCAACATCGGCGTGGTGACCCAGGACACCGCCCTGCTGCACCGTTCGATCCGTGACAACCTGCGCTACGGCAAACCCGGCGCCAGCGACGACGAGCTCTGGCAAGCAGTACGCAAGGCCCGCGCCGATGCCTTCATCCCCACCCTCGATGACAGCCAGGGCGGGCGCGGCATGGATGCTCAGGTCGGTGAACGCGGCGTGAAGCTGTCCGGCGGCCAGCGCCAGCGCATCGCCATCGCCCGCGTGCTGCTCAAGGACGCGCCGATTCTGGTGCTGGACGAAGCCACCTCGGCACTGGACTCGGAAGTGGAAGCGGCCATTCAGGAAAGCCTGGACAGCCTGATGGAAGGCAAGACGGTGATCGCCATCGCCCATCGCCTGTCGACCATTGCGCGGATGGATCGCCTGGTGCTGATCGATCAGGGACAGGTCATCGAAACCGGCACCCACGCCGAACTGATCGCTCACGGCGGCCTGTATGCGCGCCTATGGCAGCATCAGACCGGTGGTTTCGTCGGGGTGGAATGAAAACCACGCAGTAGGGTGCGCCGTGCGCACCGAGAAGATCAGCCGTAGCCCCGGATTAGCCGCAGACATAATCCGAGTAACCGGAAGCGGCCAAGGGATCTGGTGCGCACGGCGCACCCTACGGTTCCGGGCTACAACATTAGTCAGCCGGACAGATCACTCAGCAGCTGGCTTCTTGCGCTTGAGTGGCGCGCTGCCATCGGCGCTGACCAGCACAGACGGTTTGCCAGCAGGACGCGGGCCGGTCTTGCGCTTGGAAGCGGTGGCTTTCTTCGGGTCTTTCTTCTCGGTCTTTTTCTTCTTGCTGCCGGCAGCCTTGCCGGACGCCTTGAGGTTCTTCGGCCCCTGGTAGACGCCTTTCAGTTCCTTGATGGTGCGACGCTCGAAACGCTGCTTGAGGTAGCGCTCGATGCTTGACATCAGGTTCCAGTCGGTGTGGCAGATCAGCGATACCGCCAGGCCTTCGCCCCCGGCGCGGCCAGTACGACCGATGCGGTGCACGTACTCGTCGCCGGAGCGCGGCATGTCGAAGTTGATCACCAGATCCAGGCCTTCGACGTCCAGGCCGCGCGCAGCCACGTCGGTGGCCACCAGGACCTTGACTGCGCCCTGGCGCAGGCGGTCGATGGCCAGCTTGCGATCCTTCTGGTCCTTCTCGCCATGCAGCACGAACGCCTTGACCCCAGCGGTCACCAGCTTGCCGTAGAGGCGATCGGCCTGCACGCGGGTATTGGTGAAGACGATAGCCTTGTCATAGGCCTCGTTGGTCAGCAACCAGTCGACCAGTTGCTCCTTGTGGTAGTTATGGTCGGCCGTGATGATCTGCTGGCGGGTACCTTCATTGAGCTGGCTGACGCTATTGAGCATCAGGTGCTGCGGGTCCTTGAGCACCTTGGCGACCATCTCGCGCAGGCCATTGCCGCCGGTGGTGGCGGAGAACAGCAGGGTCTGATGCGGACCGCAGGCCTCGGCCAGACGCTGAGCGTCTTCGGCGAAGCCCATGTCGAGCATGCGGTCGGCCTCGTCGAACACCAGCACCTCGACCTCGTTCAGCGGCAGGTTGCCGGCGTTGGCGTGCTCGATCAGACGGCCCGGCGTGCCGATCAGGATATCGATCTTGCGCATCATCGCGGCTTGCACCTTGAAGTCCTCGCCACCGGTCACCAGGCCGGCCTTGAGGAAGGTGAACTGGGCGAAGCGCTCGACTTCCTTCAGCGTCTGCTGGGCCAGCTCACGGGTCGGTAGCAGGATCAGCGCACGAATGCTCACGCGCTGCTGCGAGTTGCCATCCCCGAGCAGGCGATTGAGCAGCGGGAGGACGAAAGCGGCAGTCTTGCCGCTGCCGGTCTGGGCGATCACCCGTAGGTCCTTGCCCTCCAGCGCAGGCGGAATCGCTGCCGCCTGCACCGGAGTCGGCTCGACGAAATTAAGCTCGGCCACGGCTTTCAGCAGGCGTTCATGCAGGGCGAATTGGGCAAACACGGGGGCACTACCTCAAAGAAATCGACAAAACGATGCATAGCCTAACGGTTTCCGCCGCCGGGGCCGAATTTCTTTGCATGAAACTCGCGTTCAGGCGACGACGAACGGCTGCCTGGAGCCGCTATCCGGCAGGAGCGGGGCGGAACCGAGCGCGCGCATCGGATATCCAATTTGCATCCCCCCGAAGAGCGCTCCCCCATGCCCAGCAAACCCCTGACCACTCTCAGTATCGGCCTGTGCGTCCTGTTGGCCGCATCGCCAGTGCTTGCCAACCCGCCTCACGGCAAAGGCAAACCGGACCAGCATGATGGCGTCCAGATCGATCTGCGCGGCCCGACCGTGGATGTCGGAAGGGTGCGCATCATCCTCGGCGACAATCGTCAGTGGATCGGCCCGACCTCCTCCCTGCCACCGGGCATCGCCAAGAACCTGGCTCGCGGCAAGCCGCTGCCACCGGGTATCGCCAAGAACTTCGACAGCCGCCTGACCTCGCGCCTGCCCCATTACGAGGGCTACGAATGGAAGCAGATCGGCCGTGACGTGGTGCTGGTCGCCATTGCGACCGGGATCGTCTACGAAATCCTGCGCAACGTTCTGGACTGAGAAACTATTGCGCGGCCATCCGACAAGCGGTACGGCGCGCGACGAACTTGTCTCGACGGCGCCACTCAAATTCTCAGATGGCCTGTTCGAGGTGCATGGCAAATGATGAACCCGTCACTGATCTATCACGTCACTTCGAGCCTTGATGGCTATATCGCTCGCCCCGATGGGCGCATCGACTGGTTCGACTCGCTACGCCAGGCCGATGAAGAGTACGCCTTCCAGTACTTCTACTCCGGCATCAACGCGCTGCTGATGGGCCGAGGCACTTACGAAGCGCTACTCAAGCGCGGCGGCCCATGGCCCTACCCCGGCAAACCTTGCGTGGTCCTGACCCGCCTGGCCCTGCCGCGTGCCGCAGACGAAATCCAGCTGACCCACTGCACACCTGGGCAAGCCGTGGCTGCCTTGAACGAGGCCGGCTTCCAGCGTATCTGGCTGGTCGGTGGCAGCCTGCTGGCGGGTAACTGCTACACCGCCGGGCTGATCGACGAGGTGGTGATCAACCTGGTGCCGCACCTGCTCGGCGCCGGCATCCCGCTGCTGGCCACGGGCATGGAACGCAGCCTGAGCCTGAGCGACCAACGCCGCTTCAACAGTGGCACCCTGCAGGTGCATTATCGGGTGCAGAAGCAGGCCAATGTGCGGACGCAGATCCCCGCGCCGCGGATCAACGTGGCCTGATGCTCTCGCGCTGCTGCTTGCGCAGCAGCCGAGCGCTGTCCCAGCCGACCAGCAGCACGGCTCCCCAGATCGGTAGATAGGTCAGCCATTGCCCGCTGTCGAAGCGCTCGCCCAGCACCAGCAGCGCCACGGCGAACAACAGCACCGGTTCGACGTAACTGAGAATGCCGAACAGCCCCAACGGCAATAACCGGCTCGATGCCATGTAAGCGGCGAACGCCAGGGTGCCGATCAACGCCATCACCGGTACCAGCAGCCACAGCCAGGGACGATCGCTGAACGCCCCCACCGGTCCGTACGCGACGATCAGCCAGATCGCCAACGGCGCCAGCACCAGCATCTCCAGCACGAAACCGGACAACGCATCCAGGCGCATCCAGCGACGCAGCATGAAGTAAGGCGGGTAACCCAGCGCGGTGATCAGCGTCAGCCAGGAGAACGCCTGGGTACGCCACAACTCATGCAACACACCAAGCATGGCGCAGGCCACCGCCAACTGCTGCAGCGGGCGCAGACGCTCGCCATAGAACAGCCGGCCAGTCAGCACCATCGCCAACGGCAGAAGGAAGTAGCCCATGGACACTTCCAGCATGTGCCCGGCCAATGGCGCCCAGAGAAACAGCCCCCACTGCACGCCGATCAACGCCGCCGCCAGCGGGCAGGCGGCCAACAACAGCGGTTCGCGGCGCAGACGCACGAAGGTCTCGCGCAGCAAGGTGGTCTGCCGTGCCAGCAGCACCAGCAGCAGGACCAGGGGAATCGACCAGAGCACGCGCTGAGCGAATATCTGCACGCCATCGAGCGGCGTCAGCCACTGCACGTAGCCAGGCAGCACGGCAAACAGCATCGAGGCGCCAACCGATAGCGCCACACCTCGTCCGGACAGCTGCATCAGTGCACCTCGGCAAGCGCACGGCGCGTGCGCCCCAGGCGGACCAGCGGCAGCGAAGCGGCGATCACGGCACCGCCCAAGGCCAGGCGTAACAGGTCAGCGTCGTGATTCCAGATCAGCAGATTGACCAGCAAGCCGGCAGGCACCAGTGCATTGTTCATCACCGCCAGGGTGCCACCATCGACCAGGCTGGCGCCTTTGTTCCACCAGTACAGTCCCAATCCGGACGCCACCACACCGAGCCAGACCAGCACACTCCACTGCAGCATGCTGCTCGGCAGACGCTCGCTGTTGCCCAGCAGCAGGAAGGCCGGCAACGCGATCAGCAGCGCGCCCAGGTAGAAGAAACCAAAGCGCTTGTATTGCGGCTCGGTGGAGGGGTGTTTGAGCAGCAGATGCTTGTACAGCACCTGCCCGGCGGCGAAGGTGAAGTTGGCCACTTGCAGCAACAGGAAACCGAGCAAAAAGCCGCTGCTGATACCGTCGTAGCGGATGATCCCGGCGCCCAGCACCGCAACCAGAGCGGCGACCAGCGCCCAGGGGTTGAATCTGCGATTGAGGGCATCCTCGATCAGCGTCACATGCAGCGGCGTGAGGATGGTGAACAGCAGCACCTCCGGCACCGTCAGCACCGAGAAGCTCAGGTACAGACAGACGTAGGTGATGCCGAACTGCAGGGCGCCGATCAGCAACATGCCGCGCACGAACGCCGGAGCATGACCGCGCCAACGGGTCAGCGGCACGAACAGCAAGCCGGCAATGACGATGCGCGTCAAAACCGCAAAATAGCTGTCGACCCGACCGGCCAGGTACTCACCGATCAGGCTGAAGGAAAAAGCCCACAGCAGGGTCACTATCAGCAGATATCGCACAGCCACCTCCGAAGGAAGGCGGCGACCTTAGCGCGTTCCCCTGCGCCGGACAATCCATGCATCGGGCTGCGCTGACCGGCCACATAAAAAAGCCGGCCACTTCATCGCGAAGCGACCGGCATAGCACGCCCGCTAGCGGGCGCTCAGGAGAGTCGGATTGGCTAATCAGGCCACTTCAGCCAGCTTGGCCTTGGCCTTGGCCAGGCCTTTTTCGCTGAACTCGGCGCCCAGGTTCAGGCCTTCGGCATGGATGAACTGCACGTCATGGATACCGATGAAGGCCAGTGCCTGGCGCAGGTAGGGCTCCTGATGATCCAGCGCGCTACCGGCGTAGATACCACCGCGAGCGGTGAGCACGAAGGCGCGCTTGCCGGTCAGCAGGCCCTGGGGGCCGGTGTCGGTGTACTTGAAGGTGAGGCCGGCGCGCAGCACATGATCCAGCCAGGCCTTCAGGGTACTTGGGATGGCGAAGTTGTACATCGGCGCAGCCAGCACCAGCACATCGGCGGCCAGCAGTTCATCAGTCAGTTGATTGGAGCGCGCCAGGGCAGCTTTTTCGGCATCGCTCTGTTGCTCGCTCGGGGTCATCCAGCCACCGAGCAGCGTAGCGTCGAGGTGCGGAACCGGTTCGGCCGCCAGGTCGCGTACCTGGACCTGATCAGCCGGGTGCGCAGCCTGCCAGTTGGCGATGAATTGCTGGGTCAGTTCGCGGGAGACCGAACCTTGCTGGCGGGCGCTGCTTTCGATTACGAGAATACGGGACATGGCTGAGGCTCCATCGAGGGGGTTACGAGTCGATGGAGCATAGAATAGAGATACAAATTTCGATTAAAAAGCGTAAATATCCGCTTACATATATCGGTTAAATTGATTTATCGAGCTATCGCATCTAGGCTTTCATCACTTCAGGTTGCAGGTCAGGTTGATCCGCAGGCGAATCACGCTACGGGTGAACTTGACCGTCATGTTGTTGCTGGCGCCAGGTGCCAATACGGTACGCCGGGTGCGTGGCGCTTCGGGGCCATTGCGAAACACGGCACTGCACTCGGCCTCGCTCTGACCATAGTTGTAGAGCATCAGCGCCGCCATGTTGTGGTCGATTTCCTGGGTGGTCGCGGAGACCTCGGCGCCGTTGAACTGTTTTTCCATCTCGATGGGATAGGCATTGGCGGCCAGCGGCAGAAAGGCGAACAGCAAGCAGATTATTTTTTTCATCGGTGCTCTCCAACATGGGATCGCCAGTGTAGGTGGAGATCGTCGGCGATAACAGCCGACTCAAGCAGGATGATGTGATGAAAGCTCCTCGTGTAACCCTGGATCAATGGCGCACGCTGCAGGCCGTGGTGGATCAGGGCGGCTTCGCTCAGGCCGCCGACGTGCTGCACCGTTCGCAATCCTCGGTCAGCTATACCGTGGCGCGCATGCAGGAACAGCTCGGCGTACCGCTGCTGCGCATCGACGGGCGCAAGGCCGTACTCACCGAGGCCGGCGACGTGCTGCTGCGCCGCTCGCGGCAACTGGTCAAGCAGGCCAGCCAGCTGGAAGACCTGGCTCACCACATGGAACAGGGCTGGGAAGCCGAAGTGCGCTTGGTAGTGGATGCCGCCTACCCCACCGCCAACCTCGTCCGCGCCCTGACCGCTTTCATGCCGCAGAGCCGTGGCTGTCGCGTGCGCTTGCGCGAGGAGGTGCTGTCCGGAGTCGAGGAAGTACTGCTCGAAGGCACCGCCGACCTGGCTATCAGCGCACTGAACATCACTGGCTACCTCGGCATCGAACTGGGTGAAGTGGAGTTCGTCGCCGTCGCAAACCCGGAACACCCACTGCATCGCCTGCAACGCGAGCTGAGCTTCCAGGATCTTGAAGGCCAGATGCAGGTGGTCACCCGCGATACTGGCCGTCTGCAGCCACGGGATGCCGGCTGGCTGGGCGCGGAGCAGCGCTGGACGGTAGGTAGCCTGCCGACTGCGCGCACCTTCGTCAGCAGCGGCCTGGGCTTCGCCTGGCTGCCGCGCCATCTGATCGTCCGTGAACTGCAGGATGGTCTGCTGAAACCTCTGCCGCTGACTCAGGGCGCTATACGCAAACCGCGCTTCTTCCTCTATAGCAACAAGGAGCGCGTGCTCGGCCCGGCCACACAGATTCTCATCGAGTTGATCAAGAACTTCGACGCTGCCCATCTGGACGCGCCCTTCGCCGCACCGCAGTCGACCCACTGAGAGCTCCTCCATGCCCTATTTCGAAAACGATGGCTGCCAGTTGCACTACGAGGACTATGGTCACGGCGCGCCGCTGCTGCTGGTGCATGGGCTGGGTTCGAGCACGCGCGACTGGGAATACCAGATTCCCGTGCTCGCCCGGCATTATCGGGTTCTGGCGCTGGACGTTCGCGGCCATGGCCGCTCGGACAAGCCGCGCGAGGCTTATCACATCGCCGACTTCGCCGAGGATGTCGCCGCCCTGATCGAACACCTGCAACTGCCACCCGTACATCTGGTGGGCATCTCCATGGGCGGCATGATCGGCTTCCAGCTTGGCGTCGACCACCCCGAGTTGTTGCGCAGCCTGACCATCGTCAACAGCGGCCCGGAGGTGAAGGCCAAAAGCGCGCGGGACTGGCTGGAAATTGGCAAGCGCTGGACGCTGTCGCGTCTGCTCAGCCTGGAAACCATCGCCAGGGCACTGGGCAAGCTGCTGTTCCCCAAGCCCGAGCAGGCCGATTTGCGGCGCAAGATCGAAGAACGCTGGCCGCAGAACGACAAACGCGCCTACCTCGCCAGCCTCGACGCGATCATCGGCTGGGGCGTGCGGGAACGCCTCGATCGCATCACCTGTCCTACCCTGGTGATTACCGCCGACCGCGACTACACGCCAGTTGAACGCAAGCGCGAGTACGTGGCAGAAATGCCCAACGCGCGCCTGCTGGTGATCGAAAATTCGCGCCACGCCACACCGCTGGATCAACCGGAACGCTTTAATAACGCCCTGCTCGCCTTTCTCGGCGAAACTGCCAACAAGGAAAACTGACCATCATGCTCAAGCAACTCGTTCTCGCCACCGGCGCCCTGCTGCTGTCGACCAGTCTGCTCGCCGCGGAAAACCCCAAGGTGTTGCTGACCACCAGCCTCGGCGAAGTGGAAATCGAACTGGCCGCCGACAAGGCGCCGATCAGCACGCAGAACTTCCTCAAGTACGTCGACAGTGGCTTCTATGCCGGGACCCAGTTCCATCGTGTGATTCCGGGTTTCATGGTCCAGGGCGGCGGCTTCGATGCCGACATGCGCCAGAAGGACACCGAGGCCCCGATCAAGAACGAGGCCGACAATGGCCTGCACAACGTCCGTGGCACCCTGGCCATGGCCCGTACTCAGGTACGCGACTCGGCCACCAGCCAGTTCTTCATCAACCACAAGGACAACGCCTTCCTCGACCACAGCTCGCGCGACTTCGGCTACGCCGTGTTCGGCAAGGTGACCCGCGGCATGGACGTGGTGGACAAGATCGCTCAGGTGCCCACCGGCAACCGCGGCATGCACCAGAACGTACCGCGCGAGCCGGTGCTGATCATCGACGCCAAGCGCTTGTAAGACGCTATGTGGCCCGTAGCCCGGATGAAATCCGGGAGATCGCATCACATCCTCCCCGGATTGCTTCCGGGCTACGAGATGCTAAAGCCGTAGGGGGTCATGGGGCCGCCCAGGCCGTGTGCACCGCGCTCAAACGAGCAATCCTCGGTGCGCACGGCGCACCCTACAACGACAAAGCCGCCCCTTGGGCGGCTTTGTCGTTTGACCAGGCGCTTATTTTTCGACGAAGGCGCGCTCGATCAGATAGTCACCCGGCTCACGCATGCGCGGGGAAATCTTCAGACCGAAGCTGTCGAGCACTTCGCTGGTTTCGTCGAGCATGCTCGGGCTACCGCAGATCATGGCGCGGTCGTCCTGCGGGTTGATCGGCGGCAGGCCGATATCGGCGAACAGTTTGCCGCTGCGCATCAGGTCGGTCAGACGCCCCTGGTTCTCGAACGGCTCACGGGTCACCGTCGGGTAGTAGATCAGCTTGTTCTTCAGCGCATCACCGAAGAATTCGTTCTGCGGCAGGTGCTCGGTGATGAACTCGCGGTAGGCGACTTCGTTCACGTAGCGCACGCCGTGAACCAGGATCACCTTCTCGAAGCGCTCGTAGGTTTCCGGGTCCTGGATCACGCTCATGAACGGCGCCAGACCGGTGCCGGTGCTGAGCAGATAGAGGTGCTTGCCGGGATTGAGATCATCGAGCACCAGCGTGCCGGTGGGCTTCTTGCTGATGATGATCTCGTCGCCTTCCTTCAGGTGCTGCAGCTGCGAGGTCAGCGGACCGTCCGGCACCTTGATGCTGAAGAACTCCAGGTGTTCTTCCCAGTTCGGGCTGGCGATGGAATAGGCGCGCATCAGCGGGCGGCCATTGTCCTGTTGCAGACCGATCATCACGAACTGGCCATTCTCGAAGCGCAGGCCTGGATCGCGGGTGCACTTGAAGCTGAACAGCGTATCGTTCCAGTGGTGGACGCTGAGCACGCGCTCGACGTTCATATTGCTCATGATGATTTCCTCGAAGAACTTCAGCGCCAAAGACGCGATTGCGCAGCATTCTATTAGCGGCAAAAATATCTGTTAAGTGGATTATCAAGATATAGGTTATCGGTTATATCGATATGCGATTTACTCTCAGACAACTTCAGGTATTCGTCGCCGTAGCGCAGCATGAAAGCGTCTCGCGCGCCGCGCAATCGCTCGCATTGTCGCAGTCTGCGACCAGCACTTCGCTGACCGAACTGGAGCGCCAATCCGACTGCCAGCTGTTCGATCGCGCCGGCAAGCGCCTGGCACTCAATGCTCTGGGCCGACAGTTGCTACCCGAGGCGGTGGCGCTGATCGACCAGGCGCGCGAGATCGAACGCCTGCTGAGCGGCAAGAGCGGTTATGGCTCGCTGAACGTCGGCGCCACGCTCACCGTGGGTAACTACCTGGCCACCCTGTTGATCGGCAGTTTCATGCAGCGCCATCCCGAATGCCGGGTGAAGCTGCAGGTACACAATACCGCCCACGTGGTGCAACAGATTGCTCACTACGAGCTGGACCTGGGATTGATCGAAGGCAACTGCCAGCACCCGGATATCGAGGTACAGCCCTGGGTCGAGGACGAACTGGTGGTGTTCTGCGCGCCGCAGCACCCACTGGCCCAACGTGGCAGTGCCAGCCTGGAGGAACTGACGCACGAGGCCTGGATTCTGCGTGAACAAGGCTCGGGCACGCGGCTGACCTTCGATCAGGCCATGCGTCATCACCCACGCAATCTGAATATTCGTCTGGAGCTGGAACACACCGAGGCGATCAAGCGCGCCGTGGAATCCGGCCTGGGCATCGGCTGCATCTCACGCCTGGCGCTGCGCGACGCCTTTCGTCGTGGCAGCCTGATGCCAGTGGAAACTCCGGAGCTGGACCTGCGCCGACAGTTCTACTTCATCTGGCACAAGCAGAAGTACCAGACAGCGGCGATGCGCGAGTTTCTCGAACAATGCCGTGAACTGACTGCGGGTGTCAGCCGCAGCGATCAGATCGTCCTGCCGCCGATCGTCTGAATGACTTGGCCGAGCAGAATAATCGCCCAGACCGTTACGCAGCAGATCGTAGATAGGTTCTCACTGCGCGGGGATCGACTCCATCTGCTGCAGCAGCAACGCCGCCTGAGTACGGGTGCGCACGCCCAACTTGCGGAAGATCGCCGTCACATGTGCCTTGACCGTCGCCTCGGAAACGCTCAGTTCATAAGCGATTTGCTTGTTCAGCAGGCCTTCGCAGACCATGGTCAATACGCGGAATTGCTGCGGCGTCAGGCTGGCGAGACCGGCACTGGCGGCCTTGGCCTCGGCGGAAACCGGCGCGCCCTCCTCGGCCAGTGGTGGCCACCAGGTATCGCCATCGAGTACCTGACGCACGGCTTGCTGCAGGGTTTCCAGCGGGCTGGATTTGGGGATGAACCCGCTGGCACCAAACTCACGGGAGCGGTTAACCACGGACGCCTCTTCCTGGGCGGAGATCATCACTACCGGAATGTGCGGATACTGACCGCGTAGCAGCACCAGGCCGGAAAAACCGTAGGCACCGGGCATATTGAGGTCGAGCAGGACCAGGTCCCAGTCGCTCTTAGCGGCCAGGTGGCCTTCGAGTTCGGCGATGCTGGCAGCCTCTACCAGTCGCACCTCAGGCCCCAGCCCCAGGGTCAGTGCTTGTTGCAGTGCGCTGCGAAACAGCGGATGGTCGTCGGCAATCAGGATTTCGTAGGCGGCCATTGGCAGATCCTGTTCTTGTTATGAGTGGCACTGAGGTGAGTATGGCAGTGCTTTTCGCCTGAAGATCCGTTCAAGACTGCACATCCAGCATCACAGACTCCCCACTCGGACCGACGGCGGCGCTCAGCATGCCGAGCTGTGGCGGGGTGGTCAAGCTCAATGCTTTGCGGCAGGATGCGCAGCTTTACCGCCGAGACGCTCCAATGCGAAGCCAAGCCCTGCGCGCCGACCTGTTGATGCTGATTACCGCGATGATCTGGGGCAGCGTGTTCGTCGCCCAGCAACTGGGTATGGAAAACATCGGTCCCTTCCTTTATTCCGGTCTGCGCTTCGTCCTCGCCAGCCTGGTGCTGATCCCGGTGATCATCCTGATACAGCGACGCAGCCAGCAACCCCGGTCGGCACCGAGTCGCGGGCTGCTGCTGGGCGGCGCCATCATGGGTCTGGCTCTGGCGATCGGTATCAACTTGCAGCAAGTTGGCCTGATGTTCACCACCGTGACCAACTCCGGCTTCATCACCGGCTTGTATGTGATCGTGGTACCGCTGCTCGGTTTGTTCATCGGCCAGAAAAGCAGCCTGGGCATCTGGCTGGGCGCCAGCCTGGCGGTAGTCGGCATGTTCCTGCTCAGCGTCGGCGAAGGCTTCACCGTGGCATCCGGCGACTGGTTGCAGCTGGCTGGCGCCTTCGTCTGGGGTATCCACGTGCTGTTGGTGGGTTTTTTCGCCAGCCGCCACGACCCGCTGCGTCTGGCACTGATCCAGTTCGCCACCTGCGCTGTGATCAGCCTGACACTGGCCCTGGTGTTCGAGACGGCAACGCTGGAGGGCATATTCAAAGCAGGCCCAGCCATCCTCTATGGCGGCATTTTCGGCGTGGCGATCGGCTTTACCTTGCAGGTCATCGCCCAGCAGCACGCCATCACCTCGCATGCGGCGATCATCCTCTCGCTGGAGGCCGTATTCGCCGCTATCGCCGGTGCCCTGCTGCTCGGTGAAATGCTGCAACTGCGCGGCTATCTCGGCTGCGCGCTGATGTTCGCCGGAATGCTGTTGGCCCAGCTATGGCCGAAGCCTCTGCCGCTCGAACTCAGCGGTACGCCTGCAAACGCTGATGCAAAGCATCGTTGAGGTCCAGCGGCAGACGCCGTTTGGCCGCCAGATAATGTTGGCTGAAAACGTCGAGATAATCGTCCAGCGCCTCGCTGGCGCGCAGGTCACCAGCCAACTCCAGGCACATGGCAGCCACCTCGGCGGTGCACAGGTGCTCGCCGCGGGTAGAGCGGCGCAGTCGATAGCGCGATAGCTGCGCTGGCGTCAGGCTCAGCACCGGCAGTGCGTCCAGATACGGGCTCTTGCGAAACATCTTGCGCGCCTCGGTCCAGGTGGCATCAAGCAGCACGAACAACGGCCGCTTGCCGGGCGCCAGCGCCACCTCCTCCACCACGCGCTGCGGCGCCACGTACTCGCCGGGAAAAACCAGATAAGGCTGCCACTGCGGATCGGCCAAGAGCTCCAGCAGCGCCGGGTCGACGGCAGTGCGCGCCCAGCCGAAGGCGTGGGTTTGCGGCACCACGTCGGCAATCAACCAGCCGGTATTGCTCGGTTTCAGCGCTTCGATGTCATGCATCACCAGACACATGGCGGCATTGGCCTCGACCTGCGGGCGCCAGGCGCACAGACAATGAGTAGGCTGCACCCGGCAGTGCGGGCAGCGCTCGGCACGCGAGCCACGGGCGATGAAGGGTTTGACGCTACGCGCCAGGCGCTCTGTGCGCAGGCGGGCGACGGCATGTGAGGCTGGATGGGTCATGGCGGTAACGACAGCGAACGGGGGGGCGATTCTAGCACCCCCGTTCGTCACTCAGATGGCTCAGAAGCTGTGGTTCAAGGCCAGACCGATGAAGTGGATGTGGGTGTTGTACTCACCGGTGTAGTTGCCACCGTTGCCGGTGCAGCGCACTCCACTGTCCTGATACAGCCCGCCGGCACCTGGCACCCAGCCGGCCGGGGAGCAGCCGTCCTGGTAGTCCATCTTGCCGCTGGAAAACTGCACGTAGCTGTAGGCGAAATCCAGCGAGGTGTCGCGCATCACCTTGTAGTTGGCGCCGAGCGAAAGCCAGTAGCGATCCGCATCAGGAAAGGCCGGATGGCGTAGCTGCGGCGAGTTGACGGGAGAGCGGTCGTAAGCAACGCCGGTACGCAGCAGCAGATAATCACTGTACTGGTAGTTCACGCCCAGAGAGATCTTGTAGCTGTCCTTCCAGTCCTGCTTGACGCTCAGGTCGCCCTCGGTAACGCCATTGAAGTAAGGATAGCCAGCCACCTGATCGATACCGATGCGCACCTCGTCGAGCCGCGAATGGCGAGTGAAGGTCAGATCCGCCATGAGCGCGATCTTGTCATTGAGCTGGTGGAAGGCGTTGAAGGAGAGCATCTCCGGTGTATCGATGGCGGTCTTGGCCTTGGAGTTGGGGTGCAGCCTGGAGCCGGCGAAATTGCCGGGATTGACCCAGTTGTCCGGGTCCAGCACCTGCCCCAATGCATCGGCTGGCGGCAAGGTGATGATGCCGAGATCGATGCCACCGCTCAAATCGGTATCGGGTGAAGGCACGCTGCCGGACACGCCGGCGAAGCTCCATTTTGTCTCGCCTTCAAGGGTGTGGCGAATGTTGGAACGATAGGACACGCCAAAGCGCGTCGCTTCGGTCGGCTCCCACAGGTAGCCGATATTCCAGCCGAACCCCCAGTCATCGCCCTTGACCCGGAAGTAACCGTCGCCCTGGACGTTGTCGGCGAAGTTCTTCGCCACACAGTCGACGAAAGCGTCATCGGCCTGACCGTCGCAACTGCTGATCTCACCGGGCACATCGATGCCGTAGAGCAAGGGAATGGCAAACTGACCAAGCGGTGATGCAGCCAGCTCGGTCAGATCCTGATTGGCAGTGACGAACTGCCCAGCCAATTGCCGCGACGCGCCTTTGACATCCGCCGCACCGCGCTGCACCGACTTGATGTATTGCGCCGACACACCGAAGCCAATGCTGTGGTGTTCGTTGAAGCGAAAGGCAATGCTCGGATTGAAGGTCACCGTCTCCAGGCTGGCCGACTGGATGCCGTAGCGCCCGGCCCACTCTTCCTTGTAGTCGAGCTTGGCGCCGAACGGGGTGAAGATCCCCAGGCCGACCGTCACTCGGTCGTTGATCTCATGGGAAAAATAGAAGTTGGGCGCAGCGGCGGCATCAGGCAGGAATTCGCCAGCATCTCCCGATACCGGATTGCCGAACACGTCGCGGCTGCCCTTGTCCTTGTAATCGCCGTCCGGCAGCAGGATGCTCAGGCCTGAGCTCACCTGGGTGCCCTTGAGCCGGGCAAGGCCAGACGGGTTGTAGAAGATGGTCGAAGGGTCGGCCGCCTCAGCACCGTTGGCATGCGCCGAACCCTGCGCCGCTACCGATTGCGAACCAAAGTGATAACCGGATGCCTGCACCTGCGCAACGGGCAATACCAGTAAACTGCCGACCATCACCCGCGATGGCCAGCGCCGAAAGAGCATTGTCATTGTTATTCTCCTGCACGCTGCTTGAACACCGCGCAGTCTTTCCTGCACCAGCGGCAGACTTCAGGCAGGTCTGTACTGGCGACGTCCGACTGCGACGGCGGCTCAATGCCTGTGACGTGCAGGTTTGGCCGATGATCCCCGGCCTTTGGTCGTGGTGACGGGCGGCGGCCACAGGCCAGCATGTCCCCATCAGTAACACTTAGTTTCAGGCGGGCAAATGGCCAGCGACGCGAACATTCGCTGCGAGGCCCTGTCCAATCATCGTCCACGCTTTCAGGAGTCACATGACATGCTGCGTTACATCCTCCCCGCTCTCGCGCTCAGCCTGATGCTCCCCACTGCCCAGGCAGCCTCGCTGAAGGAGATGGAGCTGACTCGCACCCTGGAGCAGGTCGCCCGACAGAGCAGCGAAGGCACGCCGCGGGCGATCAACGAGGACATTCTCGATCAGGGCTATACCGTGGAAGGTCACACGCTGATCAACCACCTCAGCGTGCGCGAAGCGCATGCGGCGCAGATGCGCGGCAACCCCGATACCGTGCGCGCGCAACTGGCCGCCAGCGTCTGCCGCAATCCGGGCTATCGCAACCTGTTGGCTCAGGGTGCACAGCTGCGCTACCAGTTCAGTGAATACCGCAGCAACCGCCCGGTTACCGTCGAAGTGTTCGACAAGAGCGACTGCGGCCTCTGATTCAGGGCTTGTCGTCAGTCCCGCTCCGCTCGGCGCTGCGCCTCATCGGCGCGCAGCTCGGCGAGCAAGGCCTCCATATAGCGCGAGCGTCGTACGCCGCCCTCAAGGCGACGTAGACACTCATCCTCCAGGCTCAGTCGATTGGTTCGCGCAGCCTCTTGCAGCATGCGATAGAGGTCCGTTTCGATCTCCAGAATCAGCTTGGGCATGCCTGCCTCTCCCTTGCCATTGACCCAGTCCGCCGGCTCAACGCAGGGAGAGAGGATTACCCCTGCCTGCCAGAGCCGCACGCTCCTCAACCGTCAGCCAGGCGTCGATCGATACGCCGAGCACCTCGCCAACGCTTTGCAGGACATGTGCCCAGGTACAGCCATTGGCGAACAACATGCCGGCTTCGTCGAAAGTGCCGCCACGATTACGATAACCAAGCGCACGACACGTAGCGGCATCGCCCAGCACCGTCGACAGATGCCCCGAGGCCACTTCCGGCCGCATGTGGCCAAGCAACACGCGCCGCCGACAGGCAATCGGGAACAGCGCTTCGCGCTGAGCGGCGCTGGCCACATTCGACGCCTCCCAGGCATCACGCGGCATACGAAAGCGCCCTGGTTCCTGCAAGTAAATCAGACGCCAGGCTACAGCCTGCTTGCTCAGACGAACGGCAGCGCGGCGCATCTCGTTCAACTGGTAACTGCCGCTGGCAATCAGCAGCACCGGCTCGCCATCGCCTTCTGCATCGACCAGCAATGCTCCGTCTAGGGCCAGTTGCTGCGCCTGTTCGACGGTGAAGCTGCAGGGTTGTTCACGCTTGGCTACCACCAGGCAAGCGAGCCGGCCGCGCTCCTGATAGATACCTGGCAGCAACGCCAGTAGCGAATTGTGATCGGCCGGCAACAACACGCGTATGACATCGTGCATTTCGCCCAGCAGCGCCTCGCAGAAGGTGGTGTCCTGGTGTGATTGCTGGTTCTTGCCGTTCTCCCAGGTGTGCGAAGTGGCCACCAGCGGCCAGCCTAGCCAGCCGGCTGGACGTCCCGCCTCTTTCTGCTGGCGGGCGAAGATCAGACTCTGGCGCACGGCACCGAGCATCTTCACGCAAAACGCTTCATAACTGGCCACCAGATTCAGGCCGCCCTGGTTGGCCAGACAGGCGGAAACCACGGCCTCTTCGTTGAGTGCAGTGATCACCGCGCCGTGCAGCGACTCCAGCTCGCTTTCGGGTTGGCTGACGCGGTGCTTGAGCGCTGCAAGCACGCCGCCCAGACGGTTGCTGGCCAGTTCGTCCGGGTTGCCGACACGCGGCCGCAACTGCGGGTTGGCGCGCACCAGATCGACAAAATAACGATCCAGCGCACTCATGGGCGAACAGGGCCGATCATGAAAGTGCAACTCCGGCTGCACTGGCAGCGCTGGCTGACGCCGAGCCAATGGATTGTCACGCTCCCGCACCCGCCCTGCACGCAATGCAAACAGGCTACAGGCCTCGGACAATGCCTGCGGCTCCACCCACAAGGCCGCAGCATGCTGGTTGAACAGCTCGCGCGCGTGCTCATCCTGCGCCGGGCTGGCCGGTAGCGGCAGGTTATGAGCGGCGTTGCTGCCAGCGCCAAAGAAGCCATAGCCCTTGGTGGTCTCGGCAATGCCGTAGGGCATGGGCAAGGGATAACCGATCAACTCGTTGTTCAGCTCATTCACCCGGTGCGCCAGGCGCTGCTCCATCTCCCACAGCGCACAGACGAAGGCTGCCGGATCGCGCCCATCGAAGGTCACCGGGTCGAAACCACAGCCACGCAGATGTCGGCGAAAGCCTTCCAGCCCTTCCAGCGTGCCCAACTCGGTACGCTGCTCGATACGCCGGCCGTTGGCGATCATCACCGGCAGCGCCACGCCGCAATCCTCGGCACGCCACCAACGCGGCATCCAGTCACTGCCACGCTGCTCCTCGGCAGCGCCGTCGGACAGGAACGCCACCAGTTTCTCCCCCGGCAATGGCAGATGCGCGTACTGCAGCTCAGCGAAACCCAGGTATCCGCCTTCGGCGATACCGCCAGCGGTGTGCGGATTGACGTGACTGCCCAACGGCACACCGAGGCTGCCATCCGCAGCCTGGGCGTAGCTATAGAAGTCCGCCACCATACGGCTCATGCCCATCCCGTCACACGCGTAGCGGGCAGCCTGCTCGGGATGCTGGTTACCGGTCAGCAGGTTCAGCGCCTCGATCGCCGCCACGCAGTGCCCCTGCCCCATCAACCAGCCGCGCGTATCCCCCGTCAGCGCATTGAGCGCCAGGTAGCCGGCATAGGCCGGCACCATGTTCAGCGCACCGCCGGTATGGCCTTCGGGCACGGGCTTGAAGTCATCGGCCTGCAGCGGCTGGCCATCGAGCCGAACGCGCTGGGCATAAGTCATGTGTACCACCAGCCAGAGGCCGGCTGCCGTCAGCGAGTCTAGCGCGCGCAACAGGCGATAGACGCTCGGCAGATCAGGCTGCATACCGTTCTGTACCAGTTGATGAGCCAGACGAAAGACGGCGGCACGGGTCTGCGAGCTATGCTGGACTGGTCCGTGACCAACTTGCCAGCGGGCAAAGTCAGGATATTGCTGGGCGTGCCGAGCCAAGGTGTCGGCGTCGGGCAGTAGCTGAGTCATGAGTCATCTCCTGAATGTCTATCTCCAGTCTAGGCATTGGGAGAAAAGCGCCAGCTGACCTGCATCAAGACCCGCTCCCGCTCGAAGCGGCAGACTCGCTTCATCATCAAGACAAGGAAAAAACCATGGCCCTGCTCACTTTTCTCGGTGCGATTCAACAGGTCACCGGCTCCTGTTACCTCGTGGAAAGCCGTGATGGCGCCAAGGTGCTGCTCGAATGCGGCATGCATCAGGGACGCCGCCAGGAAGAGGATCAGAACCGCAGTGCGTTTCCTTTCGACCCGAGCAGCCTGGATGCGGTGGTGATATCCCACGCCCACCTCGATCACAGCGGGCTGTTGCCGCGCCTGGTCGCCGAAGGCTATCGCGGCCCGATCCATGCCACCGAAGCCAGTTGCGAACTGCTCGAACTGATGCTGCTGGATTCGGCCTTCCTGCAGGAGAAGGACGCCGAATGGGAAAACCGCTGGCGCGCCCGCCAGGGCAAGCCGGCGGTCAAGCCGCTGTACACCATCGCCAATGCCGAGCTGGCCCTCAGCCAGCGCCGCGCGCATGCCTATGGCGCAGCAGTCGAGGTTGCCAAGGGCGTGCACGTCACCTTCCACAACGCAGGCCACATCCTCGGCTCGGCCATCGTCGAGATGCAGGTAGAGGATCACCACCTGCGACGTCACCTTGTCTTCTCCGGCGACCTGGGCAACACCTGCTCGCCGCTGATGCAAGCGCCGACACAACTGAACCAGGCGGACGTGCTGCTGATGGAATCGACCTACGGCGACCGCGACCATCGCCCCAGCGACGAGACCCTGGAAGAGCTGGCAGACATTCTTCAGCAGGCTCACAAGGAAGGTGGCAACGTGCTGATCCCGTCGTTCGCCGTTGGCCGAACGCAGGACCTGATCTACTACCTGGGCCGCTTCTACCAGGAAGGCAGGCTGCCGCAACAGGCGGTGTTCCTCGACAGCCCCATGGCCATCCGCGCCAACGCCATCTACAGCCGTTTCCATGACCAGTTCGCGGCCACAGATCGCGCGGCGCTGGCAGCCAAGGGCGTCAAGCGCATCGAGGACTGGTTACCGATCCTGCGCTGCACACCGACAGCCGAAGAATCGATGGCGATCAACCGGATCAAGAGCGGCGCGATCATCATCGCCGGTGCCGGCATGTGCAATGGCGGGCGTATCGTCCACCACTTCAAGCACAACCTCTGGCGCGAGAACTGTCACCTGGTGTTCCCCGGTTTCCAGGCCAGGGGCACGCTAGGTCGCCTGATCGTCGACGGGGCCGAAACGGTCAAGGTGTTGCACCAGCGCATCGCGGTGAAGGCCAAGGTGCATACCCTGGGCGGTTTCTCCGCGCATGCCGGGCAATCGCAGTTGCTCGAATGGGCCAGTCGGTTCGAGCATCACCCAGAGCTTTACCTGGTGCATGGCGAACTGGAAAAGATGCAGGCCCTGCAAGCCGCTCTGCGCGAGCGCCTGAACTGGATCGCCAACATTCCCGAACCGGGTGAACAGATCGCCCTGTAACCGGCGCTTACGAAAAGGGGACAGCGAAACGGCAACCTGGCTGTGGCAAGCTCCATGAAACTCCATAATCAAGAAACCGGCCCGAGCGTGAGCAGCATCAGCCGCCCGCCCGGCTCAGAACAGGAGAGCCCTCATGCCTTACGAAGCCGACGACTATCTGTCCCGCCATGTGCAAACCAGCGAAGTCGACCTGACCAGCAAGGTCGACGAGCTGGTGGCGCTGGCAGCCCCAGGGAACAGCCCGAACCTGCAGCTGTACCGTGAAATGCTCGGCACCGTGCTCCATATGGCTCAGGCGGATCGCAACCGCTGGGACGCCAAGATCATGCTGCAGACCCTGCGTGAGATGGAAAATGCCTTCGGCGTACTCGAACAGCTGAAACGGCGGCGCAAGGTGACGGTATTCGGCTCGGCACGCACCCCTGCCGACCATCCCCTGTACCAACAGGCTCGCGAGCTCGGCGCACGGCTGGCGCACCGTGACCTGATGGTAGTCACCGGCGCTGGCGGCGGCATCATGGCCGCTGCGCATGAAGGTGCCGGGGTGGACAACAGCCTGGGGTTCAATATCACCCTGCCCTTCGAGCAGACGGCCAACTCCACGGTGCGGGGCAGCAACCACCTGCTGTCGTTCCACTTCTTCTTTCTGCGCAAACTGTTTTTCGTCAAGGAGGCCGATGGCCTGGTGCTGTGCCCCGGCGGCTTCGGCACCCTCGACGAAGCATTGGAAGTACTGACCCTGATCCAGACCGGCAAAAGCCCACTGGTGCCCGTGGTACTGCTCGATCAACCAGGCGGCAGCTACTGGGAGGATGCCTTGGGCTTCATCCGTCGTCAGCTTGGTGACAACGGCTATATCCTGCCCACCGACCTCAACCTGATGCACCTGGTTTACAGCGCCGAAGAGGCGGTGGAGGAAATAGCCCGGTTCTACCGCAACTTCCACTCCAGCCGCTGGCTCAAGGATCGCTTCGTGATCCGCCTCAATCATCCGCTCAACGAGGCTGCTCTGGCCAAGTTGGACAGCGACTTCGCCAGCCTGTGCAAAGAGGGCGGCTTCACCCAGCAACCCCATTGCGAGCAGGAGCGCGACGAACCGGAACTGTGCCACTTGACCCGCCTGGCGTTCGTTTTCAACGGGCGCGACTACGGCCGCCTGCGCGCACTACTCGATGTGGTCAACGAGCCGGAAAGCTGGGTGAGCTAACGTAGCAGACGTAGCCCGGATGCAATCCGGAGGTATTGGCCTCTCGCCCTTCCCGGATTGCATCCGGGCTACGTAAAGCAAGAAGCCCAGCATTGGCTGGGCTTTGTTTTGACTATTGTCAGTCAGGCGTTGCCGGCAACCTTCATCCGCGCCGCCTGGGTGAAGTCGAGCATGCGCTTGAGCGGCTTGATCGCCTTGGGAATCAACGCCGGGTCGACGTGAATCTCGCCAGAACCCTGACGCAAGCCGGTCAGCACGCGCTCCAGTGTATTCATCGCCATCCACGGGCAGTGCGCGCAGCTGCGGCAGGCCGCACCATTGCCGGCGGTTGGCGCCTCGATGAAGGTCTTGTCCGGGCACAGCTGCTGCATCTTGTAAAAGATGCCGCGGTCGGTGGCGACGATGAAGGTGGAGTTCGGCAGGGTCTGCGCCGCCTTGATCAACTGGCTGGTGGAGCCCACCGCATCGGCCAGCTCAACCACATTCTGCGGCGATTCCGGGTGCACCAGAATGGCGGCGTCCGGATACAGCGCCTTCATGTCCAACAGCTGTTTGGACTTGAACTCCTCGTGCACGATGCAGGCGCCATCCCACAGCAGCATATCGGCACCGGTCTCGCGCTGAATGTAGTTGCCCAGATGCTTGTCCGGCGCCCAGATGATGGTTTCACCGTTGTCCATCAGGCTCTCGACGATTTCCAGCGCGCAGCTGGACGTCACCACCCAGTCAGCACGCGCCTTCACCGCCGCCGACGTGTTGGCGTAAACAACCACGGTACGCTCCGGGTGCTGATCGCAAAAGGCCGAGAATTCGTCCACCGGACAGCCCAGGTCGAGCGAGCAGGTCGCCTCCAGAGTGGGCATCAACACGCGCTTTTCCGGGTTGAGGATCTTCGCCGTCTCGCCCATGAACTTGACCCCGGCAACCACCACGGTCTGCGCCGGGTGCTGATTGCCAAAGCGGGCCATTTCCAGGGAGTCGGAAACGCAGCCACCGGTTTCCTCGGCCAGCGCCTGGATGACCGGATCGCAGTAATAGTGCGCCACCAGCACCGCATTCTGCTTCTTCAGCTCGGCGGCGATTTCACGGCGATAGAAGGCCTCTTCCTCGGCGGTCAGCGGCTTGGGCTGTTTGGCATCGAGGTGGGCCTGAACCAGAAGGCGTTCGGAAATCTGCGTCATATCATCGAACCTGCGGCGCTCTTGAGCGAGCTGCGAGTATACCCCCTGGTTGCCCATCGCCACAGGCGGTACGGCATCGGCCAGAGGGCTTTTCCGAGAGCAAAAAAAAGCCAGTCTCACGACTGGCTTTTGCGATCTGGTGGGTCGTGTAGGATTCGAACCTACGACCAATTGGTTAAAAGCCAACTGCTCTACCAACTGAGCTAACGACCCAACGCGAGGCGCATGATACTGATTTAATTCAGGAAATCAACACTTCGCGAAAACTTTTTCACACATAACGGGTGGCATCGGGCACACCGGCTGCGGCGAAACCAGCTGCACGCAGGCGGCAGCTGTCACACTTGCCACAGGCGCGGCCATCATCATCGGCCTGGTAGCAGGAGACCGTGAGCGCATAATCCACCCCCAGGCGCATACCAGCCTGGATGATCTCACTCTTGCTCATCTGCTGCAGCGGCGCGCGAATGATGAAGCCCTGCCCCTCCACACCCGCCTTGGTCGCCAAGTTGGCCATACGCTCGAAGGCGTCGACGAACTCGGGGCGGCAATCCGGGTAGCCCGAGTAATCCACTGCGTTGACACCAATGAAGATCTCGCGCGCCTCGAGCACCTCGGCCCAGCCCAACGCGAGCGCCAGAAACACAGTATTGCGCGCCGGCACATAGGTCGCAGGAATACCCTCGGTCGGGGACTCCGGCACGGCGATGCTGCTGTCGGTCAACGCCGAACCACCGATGCCATTGAGGTTCAGGCCGATCACCTTGTGCTCGACTACACCCAACTGCCGCGCCACCCGCTCGGCTGCTTGCAACTCGGCGCGATGACGTTGGCCGTAATCGAAACTCATGCTGTAGCAGCTATAACCCTCGTCCTTGGCCATGGCCACCACGGTTGCCGAGTCCAAGCCGCCGGAAAGGAGGATGACTGCTTTCTTGTCGTTCATGTTCAATGTCCCGGCTCATCGTTCCAGAGAATCTTGTGCAGCTGCAACTGCAGGCGTACTGGCAGGTTGTCGGTCACGATCCAGTCGGCCAGCGCACGCGCATCGACCTGTTTGTGACTGGGCGAGAACAGCACTTCGCCGGACCGGCTGGCAAGGTCGTACTCGATCAGCTTGGATACCGCCCAGTCATAGTCCTCGCGCGAGCAGATGACGAACTTGACCTGATCGTTGCGTGTCAGCCACTGGACGTTCTCGTAGCGATTGCGCTGCGATTCGGCAGAGCCAGGCGTCTTCAGATCCAGCACCTTGCTGACCCGGGGATCGACCGCCGAGACGTCGAGCGCGCCACTGGTTTCCAGCGATACCTCGTAGCCGGCGTCGCACAGGCGCGTGAGCAAGGCAATGCAGTTGGGCTGAGCCAGCGGCTCACCGCCGGTGACACAGACGTAACGCGGGCGATAGGCGGCCACTTGGCCGAGGATACTGTCCAGTGTGAGGATTTCGCCGCCGCTGAAGGCGTAGGCGGTGTCACAGTACTGACAGCGCAGGGGGCAGCCGGTAAGGCGCACGAATACCGTTGGCAAGCCAGCGGTACGCGTCTCCCCCTGCAACGAGTAGAAAATCTCGGTGATGCGCAGGGTTTCTTGCATGGTAGCCACGAGCGTGATGACGAAACAGGCCATCCGCCTCCGTTGCGTGGAAAGACAGGAACGCCGACATGGGCCGACATTCGACAAGGCACGGCGACAGGGACATCAGCCGAGCTGAAACCCCGCCACCTGGGCCGCCGCGCATTCTAATGGATCACGCAAGGCCAGATAAGAAAAAACCCGCGACGGGCGCGGGTTTTTCGTCAACTTTCGGCTTACAGCCGCTGCAGATCACGCTGAGCCAGTTGGGCGGCCGAGCTACCCGGGTACTGCGCGATGACCTGCTGAAGAATGCCACGGGCCTTGTCGTTGTGACCCAGGCGACGTTCGACGTCGGCCAATTTGAACAGTGAATCCGGCACCTTGGCGTGGCTCGGATAGGCCTGGCTGACCTTGGCGAAGGCCTGGCCGGCTGCTTGCAGGTCGCCCTTGGCCAGATTCACTTCGCCCAACCAATACTGCGCGTTACCCGCGTACTGGCTGTTGGGATAGCGATTGAGGAAGGCCGCAAATGCCTGCGAGGCCTTGTCGAAATCCTTGGCCTTGATGAGGTCGAAGGCGGCGTCGTAATAGAGTTTTTCCTTGGCCGGATCTCCCGGCTCAGCGCTGGCCTGCTGCTGTGCGGTAGGTGGCGTCGGGGTGCCATTGGCGTTTACCGCGCCATCGGCTGAATTCTGTGCGGGAGCTCCACCGGCAGCGGCACCGGAGGAAATGCGTTGGTCCAGATCCTGGTAACGCTCCAGGCCTTCCTGCTTGAGGCGCTGGATTTCATTTTGCTGCTCTTCGACCATGCCACGCAGTTGGGCAATTTCCTGCTGCATCTGCTCGAGCTGGTTGAACAGCATACCCTGCGCAGAAGCGGGTGCTTGCGCACCCGCTCCGGCATAGGCGCCGGCCGTACCATAACCCGCCGGTGGATAGCTGCTGCCCTGTTGCATGGAGCTGCTTTCCAGTACGGGAACCTCCGCCATTGCCGCGAGCGGCAAGGCGAGTGTCAGAAGGGTCAGGATACGGCGGCAATCTCGCATGGCAGCTTACTTACGCAGCTCTACACGACGGTTCTGAGCCCAGGACTGCTCGTCGTTGCCAGTGGCAACCGGACGCTCTTCGCCGTAGGAAACCAGTTCCAGCTGAGCCGGGGAAACGCCCTGCAGAACCAGGTAGCGCTGAACGGCCTTGGCACGACGCTCGCCCAGAGCCATGTTGTACTCACGGGTACCGCGCTCGTCAGCGTGGCCTTCCAGAACGACGCGAGCGCCGTTGCCTTTCAGGTCCTTGGCGTGTACGTCCAGAGCGCGCATGGCTTCGGCTTTCAGGTCGGAGCTGTCGTACTCGAAGTAGAAGGTGGTGATAGCGCGCAGAGCAGCTTCTTCGCTCAGGCTGCTATCAACAGCGCCAGTGTTGGCACCGTAACCAGCGTTCGGGTCAACAGCACCTTCGCCAGCAGCGTCGCCGCCTTTGGAGGAGCAACCTACGGCAACGGCGAGAGCCAGGGACAGTGCAGCGAACTTACCGAATTTCAGCATTTCCATCATGTAACTCCTAATGAACCCCAGTTGTGTTAAGCAATAAAGGTGTAACGCCGCATCAGTTCAGGTAAGGGGACCAAGAAGGCTCTCGAACTTCGCCTTGAGCGGTAGGAAGAGGGAGCCTCACACGTCCATTGGTGGACGCTAACATCAAGACTCCCCGGCCCTGCTGGCGGGTGGCGTAGATTAGCATGGCGCCATTGGGCGCAACAGTGGGCGACTCATCCAAACTTGTGTCTGAAAGAATACGCAAACGGTTGGTTTCCAGGTCCTGCGCAGCCACCTTGAACACGGTAAAACCATCCTGGCGATGGATCATCACCAAGGTCTTTTCATCAGCCGACAATTTCGGGTTGGCGTTGTAGTTACCGACGAAGGTCACCCGCTCGACTGCCCCGCTATTGATGTTGGTCTTGTAGATCTGCGGCTTACCCGCACGATCCGAGGTGAAGTAAAGGGTCTGACCATCCTTGCCCCAGAAGGGTTCGGTATCGATCGCGTAATGGTTGGTGACGCGGCGCATCTGCCGGCTGCCCATATCCATCACATAAATTTCCGGATTGCCATCCTTGGACAGCACGAAGGCCAGACGATTGCCATCCGGCGACCAGGCCGGAGCGCCGTTGAGGCCTTCGAAGTTGGTGATCTGTTCGCGGCGACCGGTATCGATGTGCTGCACGAAGATGCGCGGGCGACGCTGCTCGAACGACACGTAAGCGATGCGACGGCCATCCGGCGCGAATGATGGCGACAAAATCGGCTCGCGCGATTGCAGCAGGGTCACCGCACGGGCTCCGTCGTAGTCGGAGCGCTGCAGGGTGTAACGGGTATTGTTGGTCCCCATGCGCTCGGCAGTGACATAGAGCAAGCGGGTGGAGAATGCCCCCTTGACGCCGGTGAGCTTCTCGAACGACTGGTCGGCGATATGGTGAGCCATATCACGCAGCTGATCGGTGCCACCGCCCACATTGCCGGTCATGACCTGCTGCTCGGTACTGACGTTGAACAACGCGTACTGAATCTGCAACCGACCACCGTTGGGCACGATGTTGCCCACCAGCACATACTGCGCGCCGAGGGCTTTCCAGTCACGGTAGATGACTTCGCTGGCCTGGGTCGGCAGGCTGATCATGTTTTGCCGCGGGATCGGCTCGAAGTAGCCGGAGTTGCGCAGATCGTTGCCAATGATCTGCGACATGTCTTCAGGCAGTACCGAACCGCCTTGCCAGCCAAAGGGCACGACGGCGATGGGCGTGGCACGGTCAGCGCCTTGAGAAATCACCAGCGGATCGGCCGCCTGGACGCTACCGACCAGCATGACCAGCCCCAGCAGGGCGATACGAATCAGGGTATTCACAGAGCTCAATCCTCCGGTTTGAAAATGACGCGACGCTGCCTGTACATACGGTCGAAGGTAGCGCGATCCAATTGTTGCATCTCGGGAATACGCCCGACGTTACGTACAGCTGCAACGGCCGAGTTGTCGAACGGCGCATCGCCACTAGAGCGCGACACGCTGGCGTTGGTGACGGTGCCGTCGGGCAGCATCTGAATCAGCAGCTCGACGCTCATGCCACGGCGCGCCGACATCGGTCGCTGCCAGTTCTCGGTAATCAGCTTGATGATCAGGTCATCAAGGTTGCCGGCCACCTGGTCACCATGCGTCTCGGCCAGGGCCTGCTGGTTCTGCACGTTGTCCGACAGCAGCTCGGCCAGCGCCGCGGCCTTCTGATCCTCGGCGGCTTTGCGCCGTGCAGCTTCGGCCTTGCGCTTGGCATCCTCGGCGGCTTTCTTCTTCGCAGCCTCGGCTGCCGCTTTTTTCTTCGCCTCTTCTGCAGCGGCCTTTTTCTTGGCCTCTTCAGCGGCTTTCTTCTTCGCTTCGTCCTCGGCGCGCTTCTTGGCGATATCCGCCTGACGCTTCTGCTCGGCGACCTTCTCGGCTTCGGCCTTCTTCGCAGCTTCGGCTTTGGCCTGCTCGGCTTTTCGAGCCTCTTCAGCCTGCTTTTGTTCCTCGGCTTTCTTGGCTGCAGCTACCTTCTGCTCTTCAGCCTTCTTCTGCTCCAGGCGTTCGGTCTCGAATTGCGGTGCCGAGGTTTTCTGCGCCTCGCCCGCAACCTTTTGCGTGGTCTGCGTGGTGGCCTGGCTCTGCGATTGCAACTGATACAGCGTAGCCTGCACCACCGGGCGCGCCGGCGGCAGTTCGGGTGTGAAGGCGAAGCTGACGAACAGCATGGCGAACATCAGGACATGCAGACCCACCGCCCAAACCACGGGCCAGAAGTAGCTTTCCGATTGCGGACGCTCGGTTTGCTGCATCAGGGAGCCTCGGTAATCAGTCCGACGTTGCCCACGTCGGCCTGCTGCAGACCGCCCATGGCCGACATCACGGTGCCGTAATCGACCGTGCGATCACCACGCACGAACACCTGCACCTGCTTACCCTGACGACGGTTCTCGGCAATGATCGCCGACACGGCCTGCGTCATCTGCTCAAGGGTCGAGGCGCGCTCCTGCTCGGTGTCGACGTCGACCTCGCTACCCATGTTCCAGTAGTAGGTCTTGTCGGCCTTGATGGAGATGGTCAACACCTGGGCGTCGTTGTCCTGCGGCAGCGCTTCGCTGCTGACCTTGGGCAGATCGACCTTGACGCCCTGATTGAGCATTGGCGCGGTGACCATGAAGATGACCAGCAGTACCAACATCACGTCGATGTAGGGCACCACGTTCATCTCGGCAACCGGTTTGCGTCTGTTGCGAATTCTCGCCATGGTTAAAACCTGTCCTCTTCGCTCGCCTTAGTCTTCCGAGGTGTGCACTTTGCGGTGCAGGATGGCCTGGAACTCGTCGGCGAAGGTGTAGTAACGACCGATCAGCATCTCGCTGCGGGCAGAGAAGCGGTTGTAGGCGATAACGGCCGGAATCGCCGCGAACAGACCGATGGCGGTAGCGATCAGCGCTTCGGCGATACCCGGCGCCACGGTTGCAAGCGTGGCTTGCTGCACCTGAGCCAGGCCGCGGAAGGAGTTCATGATGCCCCATACAGTACCGAACAGGCCGATGTACGGACTGGTCGAACCAACGGTGGCGAGAAATGGCAGCGCGGTTTCCAGTTTCTCTTCCTCACGGGAGATGGCCACGCGCATGGCACGAGCCACGCCGTCCATCACCGCGTCCGGGTCAACGCCCTGCTGCTGACGCAGGCGGGAGAATTCCTTGAAGCCGGCACGAAAGATCTGCTCCAGACCGGAATCCGGATCGGGGTTGCTACCCGCCTGGCGATACAGTTTGGACAGATCGATACCGGACCAGAAGCGATCCTCGAAGTTGTCCAGGGCACGCTTGGCGGCACGAATCGAATTGCTGCGCTGGAAGATCATCACCCAGGAAATGACCGAAGCGGCCACCAGGGTCAGCATCACCAGCTGAACCACGAAGCTGGCGTTACTGATCAGACTCCACATCGACATATGGTCAACGGCGTTAGCTTCCACGCTTATTCTCCTGCTGCAATTAAGCCCGGCGCCTGCGTCCCGGCGAACGCATGTCGCAGGGTCTCGGGAATGGCCCGGGGTTTCAAGTTGTCGGCGCGCACACAGGCCACCAGAAACTGCCCTTCGCAGAGCAGCACATCATCCGCAGCCCGCCTGACCTGTTGACGAAAACGCAGGCTGGCACGGTTCAATTCGATCACATCGGCGCTGATCACCAGTTCGTCATCCAGGCGCGCCGGCACGTGATAACGCGCCTCGGCAGAATGCACGACGAACAACAGGCCCTCACCCGCAAGCGTCGACTGGGCATAACCCAGCTCACGCAGACGCTCGGTGCGAGCCCGCTCCATGAATTTGAGGTAGTTGACGTAGTAGACGATGCCGCCCGCGTCGGTGTCCTCGTAGTAGACCCGGCAACGGTGGCTGAACGGCTGCACTTCGTTTGGCGCGCGCATACTCTAGTCCTCGGCCTGCTGCTTGCCAATCCGGCCCGGTAACAATTTTTTCGTCATTCGTCACCTGCCGAGAAAAGATCGCCACCGGCCTGCTCGCCAGCGCGGTTGGGAATGTTCAACCCGAAGTGCAGGTAGGCGTGACGGGTGACCACACGCCCGCGCGGGGTGCGCATCATATAACCCTGCTGAATCAGATAAGGTTCGAGCACGTCCTCGATGGTATGACGCTCCTCGCCGATGGCTGCCGCCAGGCTATCGAGCCCGACCGGACCGCCATCGAACTTCTCGATCATGGCCAGCAGCAGGCGACGATCGGAATGGTCGAAACCACGCTCGTCGACATCCAGTAGATTCAGGGCCTGATCGGCAGTGGCCTGGGAGATCTGCCCGTTACCGCGCACTTCGGCAAAATCGCGCACACGGCGCAACAGTCGGTTGGCGATACGCGGGGTGCCACGGGCACGACGGGCAATCTCAAAAGCGCCCTTGGCCTCGATGGGCAGCCCGAGAATGCCAGCCGAGCGCGAGACGATGGTGGCCAGGTCGTCGATGCCGTAGAACTCCAGGCGCTGGACGATGCCGAAACGGTCACGCAGCGGATTGGTCAGCATGCCGGCACGGGTGGTGGCGCCGACCAGGGTGAAAGGCGGCAGATCCAGCTTGATCGAACGCGCGGCTGGACCTTCGCCGATCATGATGTCGAGCTGGAAGTCTTCCATCGCGGGATACAGCACCTCTTCGACCACCGGCGAAAGACGGTGAATCTCGTCGATGAACAGCACATCGCCGCTTTCCAGATTGGTCAGCAGCGCGGCCAGATCACCCGGCCGTTCGAGCACCGGACCGGAGGTGCTCTTGATTGAGCTGCCCATTTCCTGGGCGATGATATTGGCCAGGGTAGTCTTGCCCAGGCCTGGCGGACCGAAGATCAGCGTATGGTCGAGCGCTTCCGCCCTGCCCCGTGCAGCCTGGATGAACAGCGCCATCTGCTCACGCACCACTGGCTGACCAATGTAGTCAGCCAGGCGCAGCGGACGAATGGCTCGGTCCTGCTGCTCTTCGCGCTCACGCGGGCTGGAGGTTATCAGGCGATCGGCTTCGATCATCGAGGGGTTCCACTAAGAGTCCATTGAATTGCAATACAGGATGGAAAACCGCGCAGCATTTTCCCCCCAGAAAGCTGGTGGATGAAAAAGACGTCATCCACCCTACGCCATGCCGCGCAGCGCGCGTCGGATCAAATCTTCACTGCTCAGACCATCCTCCTTGACCACGGCAACTGCTCGACTGGCCTCCTGCGGCTTGTAGCCAAGGGATATCAGGGCACTGACGGCGTCATTCTCCGCGCTTGAGACTGCCTGAGCCAGTTGAGGTTCAACCACCAATGGCGCAATGGACGGTATCGACTCCCAGGCCTTGAAGCGGTCCTTGAGCTCGACCAGCAGACGCTCTGCGGTTTTCTTGCCGACACCCGGGACCTTGACCAAGGCCGCCGTGTCCTGAGACTGCACGCAGCGCACCAGCTCGTCGACCTCAAGACCCGACATCAGCGCCAGCGCCAGCTTGGGGCCAACGCCATTGAGGCGAATCAACTCGCGAAACAGCTCACGCTCACGCTTTTCGAAGAAGCCATACAGCAGGTGTGCATCTTCACGCACCACCAGGTGAGCGTGCAGGATGACCGGCTCGCCCACCGCAGGCAGACGATAAAGGGTCGTCATCGGCACTTCCAGCTCATAACCGACGCCATTCACATCCAGAAGCAAATGCGGCGGCTGCTTCTCCGCCAGGGTGCCGCGCAAACGTCCGATCACCACTGCTTTCCTTTAATACGATTACAAACGAAGACGGCCGCCACGCCGCTTGGCGCCGGCGAGCCCATGGGGAATGAGACTCTGTCGGTGATGGGCATGGCACAGGGCGATGCCCAATGCGTCGGAAGCGTCGATCTGCGGTTTCTGCACCAGCTTGAGCAGATGCATGACCATCATCTGCACCTGCTGCTTGTCCGCCGCCCCGGTACCGACCACAGCCTGCTTGACCTGGGTCGCGGTGTACTCGCTGACCTCCAGCCCTGCCTCCACCGCCGCGACGATAGCGGCGCCACGCGCTTGCCCAAGTTTGAGCGCCGAGTCGGCATTGCGCGCCATGAACACCTGCTCGATGCCCATGGTCACCGGCCCATGGGTACGAATAACCTCGCTGACGCCACGAAAGACGATCTGCAGCCGCTCGGCCAATGGCCCGTTGCCGGTACGAATGCAGCCCGAGGCCACGTACTCGCAACCACGCCCGGTATCGCGCACCACGCCATAGCCGGTAATACGCGAACCCGGGTCGATGCCTAGAATCAGGGTCATATCAGCAACTGTCTATTTATCCAGTTGGCGAGTATACGGGGGTCCTAATGCGCCGTCACTCGTGACGCACCGGTGGAACCCGAGAAAACCGTAGGGCGGGCGTAGGGTGGGCTTCAGCCCACCAGGGTTGTTTGCCATGGTGGGCTAAAGCGGATCGCCGCCCGTCCCACCCTACGCGTCCGAGCGACAGACTGCTTCAGCCGAGCTGCTCCATGATCTCGTCGGAGACTTCGGCGTTGTGGTAGACGTTCTGCACGTCATCCAGGTCTTCGAGCATGTCGATCAGCTTGAACACCTTCTGCGCAGTTTCCAGGTCGGCAATCGGCGCACTGATCGAGGGGATCATGGCGATTTCCGCTTCCTCGGCCTTGAAACCAGCGGCGCTAAGTGCTTCGTTGACGGCATGGAACTCGGTGAAGCTGGTCGACACCAGGCCCGAACCGTCCTCGCCCATTTCCACATCGTCGGCACCGGCCTCCAGAGCCGCTTCCATCAGGGCATCTTCATCGACACCCGGCGCAAAGCTGATCTGCCCCTTGCGATCGAACATGTAGGCGACCGAACCGTCGGTGCCGAGGTTGCCACCGCACTTGGTGAAGGCATGGCGTACTTCGGCGGCGGTGCGATTGCGGTTATCGGTCATCACCTCGACGATGATCGCCACGCCGCTCGGCGCGTAACCTTCGTAGCTGAACTCGACGACGTTATCGGCTTCGTTGTTGCCGGCACCACGGGCAATGGCGCGGTCGATCACGTCACGCGACATGTTGTTGGTCAGCGCCTTGTCCACCGCCAGACGCAGACGCGGGTTGTCCGCCGGGATCGGACCGCCGTGCTTGGCGGCGACCGTCAGTTCACGAATCAGCTTGGTGAAGATCTTGCCGCGCTTGGCGTCCTGACGCCCCTTGCGGTGCTTGATGTTGGCCCATTTGGAATGACCAGCCATAACTCACTCCATCTATAAGGTTTCACAATTGCCGGGGCGTAAGTACTTTAGTCTCTCCACCCCATAACGAAGAAGCCTGGGATCACCAGGCTTCTTTTGCAGGCTTATTCGGCCTTGGCTTGCTCGCGCAGGCGGATGTGCAGCTCGCGCAGCGACTTGTTGTCGACGACGCCCGGCGCCTGAGTCATGACGCAGGCTGCGCTCTGGGTTTTCGGGAAGGCGATCACTTCGCGGATCGAGCTGGCACCGGTCATCAGCATCACCAGACGATCCAGACCGAAAGCCAGACCGCCATGGGGCGGCGCACCGTACTTGAGCGCGTCAAGCAGGAAGCCGAACTTCTCCTGCTGCTCCTCTTCGCTGATGCCGAGCACACGGAACACGGTCTGCTGCATGGCCTTGTCGTGAATACGGATGGAGCCGCCACCCAGTTCGGTACCGTTGAGCACCATGTCGTAGGCGCGCGACAGCGCGGCAGACGGGTTGGCCTCCAGTTCCTCGGGGCTGCAGCTCGGCGAGGTGAACGGGTGGTGCATGGCGGTCAGGCTGCCATCGTCGTTTTCCTCGAACATCGGGAAGTCGACGACCCACAGCGGCGCCCACTCGCAGGTCAGCAGGTTGAGGTCATGACCCAGCTTGATGCGCAGCGCGCCCAGGGCCTCGCTGACGATCTTGGCCTTGTCGGCACCGAAGAACACGATATCGCCATCGACAGCGCCCACGCGGTCGAGGATGACATTGATGTTGTCCAGCGGGATGTTCTTGACGATCGGCGACTGCAAACCCTCAACGCCGGCAGCGCGCTCGTTGACCTTGATATAGGCCAGACCCTTGGCACCATAGATGCCGACGAACTTGGTGTAGTCGTCGATCTGCTTGCGCGGCATGCTCGCCCCGCCCGGTACGCGCAGCGCGGTAACGCGGCATTTCGGGTCGTTGGCAGGTCCCGCGAATACCTTGAACTCGACGTCCTTGAGCTGATCTTCAACATCAACCAGTTCCAGCGGGATACGCAGGTCCGGCTTGTCCGAACCGAAGCGACGCATGGCTTCAGCCAGAGTCATGTGCGGCAACTCGCCGAACTCGACATCCAGCACTTCCTTGAACAGGTTGCGCACCATGGTCTCGGTAATGTCCATGATGTCTTTTTCATCGAGGAAGCTGGTCTCGATGTCGATCTGGGTAAATTCCGGCTGACGATCAGCGCGCAGGTCTTCATCGCGGAAGCACTTGGCGATCTGGTAGTAGCGGTCGAAGCCGGCGACCATCAGCAGTTGCTTGAACAGCTGCGGCGACTGCGGCAGGGCGAAGAAGCTGCCGGCGTGGGTACGGCTCGGCACCAGATAGTCGCGCGCACCTTCCGGGGTGGCGCGAGTCAGAATCGGTGTTTCCACGTCGAGGAAGCCGTTGTCGTCGAGGTAGCGACGGATGCTCGAGGTGATGCGCGAGCGCAGCTTCAGCTTCTCGGCCATTTCCGGGCGACGCAGGTCGATGAAGCGATAACGCAGGCGGGTTTCTTCGCCAACGTCGGTGTACTCATTGAGCGGGAACGGCGGGGTTTCCGCTTCGTTGAGCACTTCCAGCTCATAGCCCAGCACCTCGATGGCGCCGGACGCCATGTTCGGGTTGACCGCGCCCGCCGGACGCAGACGCACCTTGCCGGTGATCTTGACCACGTATTCGCTGCGCACGCGGTCAGCCTTGGCGAAGGTATCGGCACGATCAGGATCGAACACCACCTGGGCCAGACCTTCACGATCACGGATATCGAGGAATATCACCCCGCCATGGTCACGGCGACGATGTACCCAGCCGCAAAGGGTGATTTCCTGGCCATCCAGGCTCTCGTTCAACTGGCCGCAATAGTGGCTGCGCATCATGATCGTGTTTCGCTTCTCTAAGGTCTTGGATAGGTCAGGCAGCCCCCAACGCCCTGGGCAGGAGCTACACCACAGCGAACGTCCAACCGTACGCCGCGCTTCGATAAAGAGCGGGATTATATAGCGTAAATCGTCATGACGCAGCCGCTCGGCAGATGGCTTCTATAATGAAGGGCGCCTCCTGTCTGGAGAACGACCATGGCCCGACCCCATCGCAGCGACCTGTCCAGCGATCTGCTGGAAGACTTTCGCCTTGACGCCGCCGAGCAGTTTCCCCGCTGCGAGCAACTGCTGATCGAACTGGAGCGAGCGCCAAAGAGCACGGAACGGCTGCGCGAGCTGTTTCGCCTGATCCATACGCTCAAGGGCAATCTTGGTTACGTCGAGCTCAACGAGCTGATGCCACTGCCACAAGCCATGGAAGACGTACTCGATGCCCTGCGCTCGGGCCGCCTGACCTTCGACAGCCTGCTCGGCGACATATTGCTGCTCAGCCTCGATCATCTGCAGGCATTGGTCGCTCAGGCCCTGGGCGGCGCCGAAGCCACCCCTGACAGCACGCAGGTCAGCCGACTCTGCGGCGCGCTTCAGGCGCTGGCCATGACGCCGAATGAGCGACAGACCGAGGTACGCCTCGAACTGCTGCAGCAGATGGACCCCAGCACTCGCCTGCAATTCACCGAAGAAGTGGAACGCAGCAAAAGCGCAGCACTGCTTGCACGCCACGCAATCGTGATCCAGCCCGACCTGCAGTTCTTTTGCGCACTGACCGAGGCCGCCGAACAGCGCTCCCCCTACTGGCGAGGCCGCAACCTGCGCCTGCTGGAACTGGCACTGAGCATCAATGCAGCGGGCGGATACGCTGAGCAGCCAGAGCAACTGGCGGCCGCAGTCTGCTTGCATGATCTGGGCATGGCCTTCCTGCCACTGGAGCTCCTGCACAAGCAAAGCCATTTCAGCCGCGAAGAACGACGCATGATGCAAGGCCATCCACGCCTGGCCAGCGACCTGCTCAAACGCATGCCTGACTGGTCAGCGGCCATGGAGATCATCCTCCAGCATCAGGAACACGCCGACGGCTCTGGCTACCCCAAAGGCCTGCGCGAAAAGGAGATTGCCCCAGGCGCACTGATCCTGCATATCGTCGACACCTTTGACGCAAGGACCCATGAACGTGCACACCAGACTTTGAGCAAGCGTCCATTGCTACGCGCCATACTGGAAATCAACAACCTTGCCGGCCAGCAATTCAGCGCCCATTGGGTGGAGGTGTTCAATCGCACTCTGCAGCAGAAGCCCAGGCTGGCGCACGGCTGAAGGAGCATTGCGCCACGCACAGGATTGACGCCGCCGAAACAGGATTTATTGAACCGTCCGCTATCAATAGCCTCTAAACATCGCTCTCATTGATATAAGCCAAGATCATCTCGACGCCCTGCGTGTTAGGCTCTCACCAACACTGCGGGATAGAAACCCTGGGCTCACCTGAAAGGAGAAAAACCATGGAAATCAATATCGGAATCGCCGAACAGGATCGCGCCGCCATCGCCGAAGGCCTCTCGCGCCTTTTGGCCGACACCTACACCCTGTACCTGAAGACCCATAATTTCCATTGGAACGTCACCGGTCCGATGTTCAACACCCTGCACCTGATGTTCGAAGGTCAGTACACCGAACTGGCCCTGGCGGTTGACGCCATCGCCGAACGAATCCGTGCACTGGGCTTCCCGGCGCCAGGCACCTACGCCGCCTACGCCCGCCTGTCCTCGATCAAGGAAGAGGAAGGCGTACCCAGCGCCGACGATATGATCAAGCAACTGGTGCAAGGCCAAGAGGCCGTCGTACGCACTGCGCGCGGCATTTTCCCGCTGCTGGACAAGGTCAGCGACGAGCCGACTGCCGACCTGCTGACCCAACGCATGCAGGTACACGAGAAAACCGCCTGGATGCTGCGCAGCCTGCTCGCTGTTTGAGACACTCAGAGGCCCGGTGATCCGGGCCTTTTCATTAGGCAGGCAGCCTTGCCCTGATCTATGCTCTGGCCATTCGCCATTGAGTTTCCGACACCCATGAGTCAACCAGCCAAACCGCCCAGCATCATCGATCTGTATCCGGAGGAAACCCGCAAGGCGGCCGAACTCCTGAAGCAGGCCGTACCGCTGATGATGCGCCACGACATACCGCCAAATCCGGTGCACTACGCGCTGTGGTACACCTACAGCAGAGGCGGCGAACCCGAGCTCAACCGCCGCCTGGACAAGGTGGTCGAAGACTTCGACGTGTTCCCGCCGGAAACCGCCAGCCGGCTGTTTCGTGACTACATCATCCGCGGCGAGCTGGAGGAAGCGCGCGCTGGCCAGCAGCAGGTAATCGAGCTGGTCGATGATATCGAAGGCGACGTCTCACGCAGCGTGATCGGTGGCCTGCATTACCAGCAGAGCCTGAGCCAAGGCCTCAGCGCACTGCAGGAACCCATCACCGACGATCTACCCAGCGTGCTCAGCGAGCTGCAGGAAAGCACCCAGCTGATGCAGGATCAGCAGGAAAAATTCCTCTATCGCCTACGCGCCGCTCAGCAAGAGATCACTCACCTGCGCAGCCAACTGGAACGCGCACATCTGGCAGCAACACTCGACAGCCTGACCCGCGTATTCAATCGCCATGCCTTTACCCGCCTGCTGGAGCGCGCCCTGAACGAGTCGCAGCAGGGCCTGGCGCTGGTGATTCTGGATATCGACCATTTCAAGCAGTTCAACGATCAATACGGCCACCCACTGGGTGACCGCGTACTGCAACACGTCGGACAACTATTACGCGACCTGCTGCCACCAGAGGCCTTTGCTGCGCGCTACGGCGGCGAAGAGTTCTGCGTGGTACTGCGCAACTGCGCCAGCCTCAACGAAGTTCTAGATTTCGCCGAACAACTGCGCCACAAGATCCAGTCACTGAGGATCAAGGTAAGGCGAACGGACCAGATTCTGGACAGCATCACCGCGTCCTTCGGCTGCGCCATGGCCGAAGAAGGCGACACATTCGAATCCTTGCTCACTCGGGCCGATGACGCGCTTTATCAGGCCAAACGCGCCGGCCGCAATCAGGTCCACCCGATTACCAGCGAAACGATGCTAAGCGCTTGATTTGAGAAGCCCCCGCCTTTGCTGTTAAATAGCCCTGCACGCCGCATTACCGCTCTGCGGCGTCGCTACCCTTGTATACCGGCGCGCGTTGTTGCCGTTCGACTGGCAACCCTTGAAGCGCGCTCTCTCCGCAACACCTTGAGTCATCATTCAATCAGTGAGTTCATCGAAGATGTTGAAGATTGCCCATCTCGTGACAGGGTTTGCCGCCCTGCTGCTGTCTGCCGTACCCGGTTTTTCCACTTCGTTCCTGACCACCCCGGATGCCATTTATCTGGCCCTCATCGGCCTGCTCAACCTGCTTGCCGCAGCGCAACAACAGAACGCCCACGCCACGCGTCAGCAACTGCAGGGGCTGTCATCGGCTCTATTGATACTGGCTGCCGTGGTACAGAGCCTGATCCTGCTTGCCCCGCTGCCAAGCATCGGTAGCCAACCCGCCATCTGGCTGCCGCTTCTGGCCTTGGTAATCGCCGTGGCACTGAGCCTTGCAGCACAACTGAACACACAGCCGCGCAGCGCAGACCAACGTGTGTCCGCACCAAAAGCCAGTATCAGCACCAGCGTGACGCCAGATGATCGCGAGACCGGCACAGTCAAATGGTTCAACACATCCAAGGGATTCGGCTTCATTTCCCGCGACTCGGGTGACGATATCTTCGTGCACTTCCGTGCCATTCGCGGCGAAGGTCACCGCGTACTGATCGAAGGCCAACGCGTGGAGTTCTCGGTCATGCAGCGTGACAAAGGCCTGCAGGCAGAAGACGTGATCGCAGCAGCCCCTTCGCGGCGCTGAGCAGCACGCAAAGAAAAGCCCGGGAAACCGGGCTTTTTCATATCAGTAATGAGGTGGCGGCGCTTCATCCTCAGAAATACCCGCCTGACCACTCAACTCCTCCTGGCGTCGCGCCAGAACCGTCAATTGCAGCTGCATCCGCTCGATGCGCCTGTTCTGCTCGACCAGCTCATCACTGAGCGCCTGAATGGTGTCATCCTGAAAAGCCAGGCGGCTCTCCAGTTCCATGATCCGCGACTCGAGACTCATGCTGGCTCTCCGGCAAACTGAAAATCCTCGGTCAGCACCAGGCGCAGCTTATCGATGATCTGTCCCACCTTCTGCCCGGCATAAGGCTGCGCAGGATGCCGCCCCCACACCGGTGCGGGCCAAGCGACATCGTCACGTCGACGCACGATCACATGCATATGCAACTGACCGACCACATTGCCGAGCGTAGCCACGTTCATCTTGTCGGCGGCAAAAGTGTCCTTGAGGAGCTCGGCCAACAGCGTGGTTTCCTGCCAGAGCTGGCGCTGATCGTCGGCGTCGAGCTGAAACAACTCACTGACTTCCTCACGCCGAGGCACGAGGATGAACCAGGGGTAATTGGAGTCATTCATCAGCAGCAAACGACACAGGGGAAAATCCCCGACCAACAGGCAATCCTGCTGCAGACGCGAATCCAGAGCGAACATGACGGTCGTCCTCCTTTTAAACGGATCAATCAAGCGTAGCCCCAGCGAGGGCCAACCTATGGCGCGCAGCATACGCTGGCTCAGTCGAGACTTCATCCGCCGACCACGCACCAACGCAAGGCAGCCCGAATACACGCGCACCGCAGGTGTGCACCATTTTGTTTCTTCCCGTAATAAACACTGCTAAGCGTTACCGGGGCAGCAATATGAACGCAGGCGATAACGCCAGTCGCTGTCCGGACGCGAAGAAGTGGCATCACTCAGGCAAACCCGCGCCAGACGCGGGATAAGCGTCGCTGCTCGACACACTGCATACCAGAAAATCAAGGTTTTAGCGGGACATCCAGGTTTTGAGCACGACTTTTGCTATCTGTGAAAGCAATGCTCGGCTAGCCGTGCAGTCGATCAATAACAGCGGCCCCAGACACCTCAGAGCCGCGAAAGCGTTGGCATAACGAAACGCAAGGACAGAGCTACAGATTTGCGACATTCCTCCTAATGCGATGCGACACCAGCATGAACGAAGTCGTAATGAATAGACTGCAACTATCGCCAATATTGGCTGCGTGCTATAAGTTACCGCCGACACAAAAAGAAAGAGCCGCCCATATAACAAAACAGTGGGCAGCGCAACTCTTCTAAACCAAAGGAGCAATCACGATGCAAGTGATGAAGTGGAGCGTAATCGCCCTGGCAGTAGCCGCGGGCACCAGCCAAATGGCAGTGGCTTCCAGCCAGTCCGAGTCCAACGGCTTTATCGAAGACAGCAGCTTCAACATCTTCAATCGCGTCCTGTACATGAACCGCGATTTCCGTAACGGCCCGAACAGCGCAAGCACCTCCGCCAACCCGGCTGGCTACCGTGAAGAAACCGGCCTGGGCATCCGCCTGCTGTACGAATCCGGCTTCACCCAAGGCACCGTAGGCGTAGGCGTCGACGCTCACTCCCTGAGCAGCATCAAGCTGGACAGCGGTCGCGGCCGCTATGGCAACGGCCTGTTCTCCCAGACAGATGACGGTCGTGGCGACGACACTCAGACCGAAGTTGGCGGTGCCATCAAGTTCCGTATCTCCGACACAGTTCTGAAGTACGGCAGCCAGTTCACGGCTAGCCCGGTGTTCTCCACCGACGATAGCCGCATCCTGCCAGAAGTCACCACCGGTACTTACCTGGTAAGTAACGAAATCGAAGGTCTGGAACTGAGCGCCGGCCGCTTCACCGCCATGAGCAGCCAGACTGGCACCAGCCGTGATGACATCAACGGCAAGGGTGAAGCTGGCCTGAAGTATGCCAACATCGTGGGCGCTTCCTACTCCTTCACCGACGACCTGAGCGCAGCTTTCCATGCCTCCGATGTAGAGGACTACTGGAAGAAGTACTACGGCAACGTCAACTACAACCTGCCGCTGAGCGAAGAACAGGCTCTGAACTTCGACTTCAACATTTACAAGACCGACTACGACAAGACTTACACCAACACCACCAGCGACCAAGACAACACCATCTGGAGTCTGGCAGGTGCCTACTCCCTGGGCGCTCACACCTTCACTCTGGCCCATCAGCGCTCCTCTGGTGACCGTGGCTATGATTACGGCGTCGACGGCGGTGGTACCGTTTGGCTGGCGAACTCGGTTCAATTCTCCGACTTCAACCAGAAAGACGAAAAATCCTGGCAAGCCCGTTACGACATCAACATGGCTGAGTTCGGCGTTCCTGGCCTGAGCTTCATGACCCGCTACATCCGCGGTACCGATATGGATGTGGGTACTGGCAGCAGCGAGCAAGAGCGTGAGATCAACGTCGAAGCCAAGTACGTGATTCAGGACGGCGCCGCCAAGGACCTGTCCTTCCGCGTTCGCCAGGCGTTCTACCGCAATTCGTTCGAAGGCGACCTGAACGACTTCCGCCTGATCGTCGAATACCCGCTGAGCGTTCTGTAACTTCAGCGCTACTCGATAGCGGAATAAACGAAACCCGGCCTTGGCCGGGTTTCTTTATTTCTGGCTCAGTGTTTCAAAGGGGCAGCGCATAAGTCCCTGTTACATGTGCGACCAACTCATTCTCATTCCCAGCCGAATACAACGAAACTTCACAAACTGCCTGGCGTCGGCTCAAACGAAGTATTCGCGCCTCGGCCAACAAGTCCACCGGCTTGGGTTTGACCAAGAAGTTGATATTGAGATTGGACGTCACTGCCATTTCCACCCGGCCGAGACGCCCCAACACCACGGCGTACATCGCCGCATCCCCCAGCGCCATGATGGTCGGGCCAGATAGCGTGCCACCCGGACGCACCAATTTGGCGTGAAAAGGCACGCGCGCCAGCACACCCTTTTCATCGAGGCGGTCGATCCGCAGATCGATATCGTCCGCCATCGGTAGCCCAGTTCGAATCAGGGTCTGAACCTCAAGTGCAGTCAATCCCACTCTTCACTCCTCCCGGCAAGCGCAGTAGCACTTTCGCACCTGCGCCCGTCCTGTACGCCACTGTATAGGCACCGTACAATGCCGGCCTATTCCAAGCCCTAGCAACCGACAGAACGGCCAAACATGCGTACCAGTCAGTTCCTGCTCTCGACCCTGAAAGAAACCCCTTCCGATGCCGTGGTGATCAGCCACCAGCTGATGCTGCGTGCCGGCATGATCCGCAAGCTGGCCTCCGGCCTGTATACCTGGCTGCCGATGGGCCTGCGCGTGCTGCGCAAGGTCGAGACCGTGGTGCGCGAGGAAATGAACGCAGCCGGCGCGCTGGAAGTGCTGATGCCGGCCATTCAGCCTGCCGAGTTGTGGCAGGAGTCCGGTCGCTGGGTGCAATACGGCCCCGAGCTGCTGCGCGTCAAGGACCGTCATGATCGCGAATTCTGCGTCGGCCCGACTCATGAAGAAGTGATCACCGACCTGGCCCGCAACGAGCTGAACAGCTACAAGCAGCTGCCGATCAACATGTATCAGATCCAGACCAAGTTCCGTGACGAGATCCGTCCGCGCTTCGGTCTGATGCGTGGCCGCGAGTTCATCATGAAGGACGCCTATTCCTTCCATGCCGACCAGGCTTCCCTGCAGGAAACCTATGACCGCATGCACCAGGCCTACTGCAACGTGTTCAGCCGCCTGGGCCTGAACTTCCGCCCGGTGCAGGCCGATACCGGCTCCATCGGCGGCACCGGCTCGCATGAGTTCCACGTACTGGCCGACTCCGGAGAAGACGATATCGCCTTCAGCAATGTCTCCGACTACGCCGCCAATATCGAGAAGGCCGAAGCCATCCCGCGCGAGAAAGAGCGCGGTGCTGCGACCGAAACGATGCGCCTGGTCGATACACCCGACACCAAGACCATCGACGCGCTGGTGCAGGGTTTTGGCCTGGCCATCGAGAAGACCATCAAGACCCTGGTGGTGCACGCTGCCGAGGAAGGCAAGCTGATCGCCCTGATCGTGCGCGGCGACCACGAGCTGAACGAGATCAAGGCGGCCAACCTGGAGCTGGTTGCCAGCCCGCTGCAGATGGCCAATGAAGCCGAGATTCGCGCTGCCATCGGCGCCGGCCCTGGCTCGCTGGGCCCGGTCAATCTGCCGATACCCTGCATCATCGACCGCAGCGTGGCGCTGATGAGCGATTTCGCGGCCGGTGCCAACATCGAAGACAAGCACTACTTCGGCGTCAACTGGGAGCGCGACCTGCCGCTGCCCGAGGTTGCCGACCTGCGCAATGTCGTCGCCGGCGACCCCAGCCCGGATGGCCAGGGCACCCTGGAAATCAAGCGCGGCATCGAAGTCGGTCACATCTTCCAGCTAGGCACCAAGTACAGCGAGGCGATGAACTGCCAGGTACTCGGCGAGAATGGCAAGCCGGTCACCCTGACCATGGGCTGCTACGGCATTGGCGTTTCCCGCGTGGTGGCTGCTGCCATCGAGCAAAACTTCGACGAACGCGGCATCCGCTGGAACGACGCCCTGGCACCGTTCCAGATCGCCCTGGTACCGCTGCGCTACGAAACCGAGCAGGTGCGCGAGGCCACCGACAAGCTGTATGCCGAGCTGACCGCCGCTGGCTACGAAGTGCTGCTGGATGACCGCGACAAGAAAACCAGCCCCGGCATCAAGTTCGCCGACATGGAGCTGATTGGCATTCCGCACCGCGTGGTCGTCAGTGACCGCGGCCTGGCCGAGGGTAACCTCGAGTACAAGAGCCGCGCCGAAACCGATGCGCAAGCCGTGCCGCTGGCCGATATCCTGCCCTTCCTGCAAGCCCGTATCAGCCGCTGATCGCGCCCTACAGAGACATCATGCACACGAGCAACAACCTTCGCCTGACCGGCGCCGCCTTGTGCGGCGCCCTCTTGATCAGCGGCTGCGCCAATCAGCTGCCGCAACGCAGCGAGCATGAGGAGCGTATCGAACGCAAACTGCTGGATCACCAGCTGCAGATCGATGCCGGCGAACCCAAGGTGCTGGAGCTACCGCAACGCCGCGTGCGCGTGCATGACCAGAAGAGCTACGAAGTCACAGCCTTCGAGGTGACCCGTCGCTACGACCGCTACACACCCTATCAGCCCTGGCGCGAGCTGTATGAAGTACCGATGGGTGCGGTAGCGGTGGTTGCGGGCGTGGGCGCCAACATACTCAACGTCGTGCTGCTCGGCAGCCTGCCGGAAACCGCTACCCGTGGCTGGATCAGCTACGGTATGGCCGGCCTGAACCCCTTCATGAACGTCGAGTCGAACGGCCGCGCCGAGCAGAACCTGGCGAACATCGAGGAGCTGCAGCGGGACCGTCGTATGGAGTACACCAACCTGCCCTGGTCCGAGCGCCCGGTACAGGTCAAGGCGGGCGATCAGCAATTCGAACTGCTCACGGACAGCAGCGGGGTGCTGCGCCTCAACCTGCTCGACAGCCCGTTCAGCGAACAGGACATCGCGCGCCTGAACATGCTGCAACTGAGCGTCGAAGATCGCCTGGGCGACGATGTCGCGCGTGCGGAAACGACCCTTATGGTCAGCCACACCCTGCGCGGCAAACTGCATGAAGCGCATGACCTGATCTTCGATGACCTCGAAGGTGGCGATGTTGACCAGTGGGTACACCGGGTCAAACGCCTTTCCGATCTTGGCCTGGAAGAAGAGGCCAGCGAGCTGGAGCAGAGCCTGATCGAGCTGACCCGCAACGACCCTGAGTTGCAGGATGCCTTCCTCAAGGCACTGCTCAAGGATGCCGGTCGCCTGGCTGCCGACCCTGCCAACTGAGCGCCCCACCCGGTTCTGTGGGGTGTCGCGGGGCCGCCCTGGCCATGCACACCCAGCCCCTTCGGCTGGCACCCGCTTGCCATGACGCGGGGAGGACTCCAGACCTTCCGGTGACTCGGTGCGCGCGGCGTACCCTACCGAGTGGCGTTGCTCTCTATACCATCTGCAATTCTTGCTTGCAGCGCGGTGGCGGGAAAGCCGCGTCGAGCAAGGCCAGATCATCCGCAGTCAAGGTAATGGAAGCTGCCGCAGCGTTATCGCGTAGATGTGCGCTGCCCACGGCCTTGGGAATGGCGATGACGCCCTCCTGCCTGAGCACCCAGGCCAGTGCGACCTGAGCCGGCGTAACGCCGTTCCGCTGGGCCACCTCAAGCACTGCGGGTTCGTGAAGCAGCGTGCCGGCCTGCCCTAGCGGACAGTAGGCCATCAGCGGCATACCGGCGCGCTGCTGCCAGGGCAGCAAGTCATACTCGATACCGCGCGCCTCCAGGTTGTACAACACCTGATTGGTTCGGCAAGCCGCCTGATACAGTTCGAGCAGATCATCCAGATCCAAGTTGGAGACACCCCAGGCGCCGATCTTGCCCTGCTCGCGCAGCCGCTCGAAGCCTTCGACGGTCTCCTCCAGCGGGTAGCGCCCGCGCCAGTGCAGCAGGTAGAGATCGATTCGCTCGCAGCCCAATCGTTTGAGGCTGCGCTCACAGGCCGCCTGTACGCCCTCCCGACTGGCGTTGTGCGGATACACCTTGCTGACCAGAAACACCTCGTCTCGGCGCCCGGCGATAGCCTCGCCCACCACACGTTCCGCACCACCCTCGCCGTACATCTCGGCGGTATCGATCAGGTTCAGGCCCAGGTCCAGCCCCTCACGTAGCGCCGCAACCTCACGCGAACGCTGGCGCTCATCTTCACCCATGCGCCAGGTCCCCTGGCCTATCATCGGTACCTGCATGCCGGCCAATTCAATTCTGCGCATCGTTTTCTCCCAAGTGGGTGCTGACCAGGTCGTACCCTTCGCCACGCCATTGCAGCAAGCACAGCCCGTGGCCGAAAGGGTCACTCAGCGTGACCTGCCGCCCCCAGTCATATTCATTGGTTTCGCCTTCAGCTCGGGCACCTGCGGCGAGTGCCCGAGCGAGCGCTGCGTCGAGGTCATCGACCACGACATCCAGGTGCAGCGGCATCCAGTGACGGCGGTAATCACGTTGCACGCCGGCCTCGGGGCAAGGTCGAGTGGCCGCGGCCTTGTGCAGCAGATAGAGCGGTACAGCTGCGCCAAGCAGCTCGACGACCGTACCGTCGAACAACACACGCCCGACACTGAAACCGAACGCTTGCTGGTAGAAAGCAACCGCCGCCGGCAGATCGGGAACGTCGAGATTGAGCAGCAGCTGCATGATCAGAGTGGCTTGAGCAACAGCAGCAGGGACACCGGCTGAACGCTCTCGGGATGCAACGGCTCTTGCAGCCACTCCAGGCGCCAGCCGGTTTCACCGATCAGCGTCAGCCAGGATTGCAGGGTACGGAAGAACCAGGGCATCGGCGCCTGGAAACCCTCGCCGAAACCGACGAAATCCTCGACCCGCCAACCATCCTGATAAGGCTCGCCATGGCTGGCCCGCCAGGGATGCAACGTCTGGATCAGCAAACTACCCCCCGGCGCCAGCAAATCGTGCAGGCTGCGCAGGATAGGCTGCAGCGGCTCCTCGAGCAGTGCGAAGTTACAGACCAGCACCTCGAAACGCCCGAGCTGCTCGGCATGCTCTTGCAGCTCGGCATAACCACAAACGCGATACTGGCTACGCCCGTCGCATGCCGCGCGAGCCGCCTCGATCAGCGGCGCCGAGGCATCCACCCCCACCGGCTCGATACCATGCTCGGCCAGGCCACGGCACAGCCAGCCCTCGCCACAGCCAACATCCAGCACCCGCCTGGGTTGCAGCGCCAGGACAGCCTGAATGATCGCGGCATCGGTAACCAGGCGCCGGCTTTCGATGCGTTGCTCACGCACCGCAGCGGCCCAGGCATCGGCATTGGCCTGCCAGCTTTGCTGAAGCTGTTCTCGGTGGTCGCGCTGCATGCTGATTCCCTGCATTTGTGCGTTGCCGCGAGTCTAGCGCCAACGGGCCGCCCCGACACGCTTTGCGTCAAAGCCGCCGGTCAGCCCCGTTCACAGCGGCTAAGCTGATAACTAAGTAGACGAGGCGCCAGGGGTAAAGCCCGGCGAGTGACAGTCTCGTGTTTTCCGTGGAGCAGATAGGCCAAGCCGGTGGATTATGGGCGCGTTATGGCAATCGGATCCTCAACACCGCGAACTTGCGTCGAACGTCTTGCCGGCGGTCGATGACAAGCCGGTCCCGCGACCACGCCGCTGGCGTCTGGTGCTTTACCTGCTACTGGCATCGGTGTTGGCCACTGCAGCCGCTGTGCTGTTTTTCGAGCTGCGCAGCGCGCACTTCCAGGCCCGTGAATTGAGCCGCTATGCCGCTACTCTCACCTACCGCGTTGAGCCAGGGCCCAGCCCGGATATTCTCTACCCGGCAGATGGCCCCTTCGACAAACGTCAGGGTTACGCCTACCTGCCACTGATGCTGGAGCGCCTGCAACAACGCGACTTCCTGATCAGCGAACAGGCGCGCTTCTCTCCGGCACTGATGGCCTACAGCCGTCGCGGCCTGTTCCCGCCCTTCGCCGAGAAAAGCCAAACCGGCCTCAGCATCAGCGACTGCCGTGGCACGCCATTCTACGAGTTCCGCTATCCACAACAGGGTTATGCCGATTTCGCCAGCATTGCGCCGCTGGTAGTGAGCAGTCTGCTGTTCATCGAGAACCGTCATCTGCTCGATAGCGATCAGCCACTCGCCAACCCGGCGGTGGACTGGCCACGGTTCGCCATGGCCGCGCTGTCGCAGATCGGCAAGGTGCTCGATGTGCAGGATCAGTCTGCTGGCGGCAGCACCCTGGCGACCCAGCTGGAGAAGTACCGGCACTCTCCCGACGGCCTGACGCTGTCGGCGAAAGAAAAGCTGCGGCAGATGATCTCCGCCAGCGTGCGTGCCTACCAACAGGGACCAGAGACCCTCGAAGCACGTCAGACCATCGTGCGCGATTACCTCAACAGCGTACCGCTGTCCGCAGCGCCGGGGCATGGCGAGGTTCATGGCCTGGCCGATGGCCTGCGTATCTGGTATGGCGCGGATTTCGAGCGCACCAATGCGCTGCTCGACCCTGCCCGCACGCCCGACGCCAGCATGGCTGAACGTGGCCTGGCCCTGCGCCAGGTGCTGTCGCTGATGATTGCCCAGCGTCGTCCTTCCTACTACCTGGCGCAAGGACGCAAGGAGATGGAAACGCTGACGGAGAGTCATATCCGCCTGCTGGCTGCCGGCGGCCTGATCGGCCCCGTACTGCGTGACGCGGCGCTGACGCAGAAGCTGCAATACCGCGACTGGCAACTGGAGCCCAATCTACGGCCGGTGGAAAGCGACAAGGGCATCAGCGTAGCCCGCTCACGCCTGTCCAACCTGCTGGGCATGCCCCTTTACGACCTGGACCGCCTTGATCTGGCCGCACGCAGCACCCTGCAACGCGACCTTCAGCAGGAGGCCAGCCTATACCTGCAACGTCTGGCCGAACCCGAGTTCGCCGGCAAGATCGGCCTGTTCGGCGAGCGCCTGCTGTCCCGGGAAAAGACCGCCGAGGTGCGCTACAGCTTCACCCTGTTCGAGCGCACGGCAACCGGCAGTCGCGTGCGCGTGCAGACCGACAGCACCGACCAGCCTTTCGACATCAACGAAGGCAGCAAGCTGGAGCTGGGCTCCACCGCCAAGCTACGGGTACTGGCGACCTATCTCGAAATCATCGCCGAGCTGCATCAGCGCCACACCGGCAAGAGTCCGGCCGAGCTGCGCAATGTCGAGATCGCCGCGCAGGACTACCTCAGTCACTGGGCAGTCGCCTATCTGCAGGCCAACCCTGGCAGCGATCTGGCCAGCATGCTGGAGGCCGCACTGGAACGACGCTATTCGGCCAGCCCGCACGAACGGTTCTTCACCGGTGGCGGCCTGCACACCTTCGGCAACTTCCGCCGCGAGGATAACGGCCGCAACCCAACCCTGCGTGAATCCCTGCGCGAGTCGATCAATCTGCCGTTCGTCCGTCTGATGCGCGACCTGGTGCGTTACAGCACCTACCAGAACAGCGCCGAACTGCTCAAGGACGACAAGGACCCACGCCGTCAGGAATACCTGCAACGTTTCGCCGACCAGGAGGGGCGCACCTTCCTGCTGCGTTTCTGGCGCAAATACCAGGGCCAGCCGCAGCAGCAGCGCCTGGAGACCTTCATCAGCGGCCTGCGCCAGACTTCGGTGCGCCTGGGCGCCGTGCACCGCTACCTGCTGCCGCAGGCCGATGAGGAAACCTTCGCCGCTTTTCTGCGGACGCAACTGCCACAGGAAAAACTCACCGATCAACGCATCGCGCGTCTGTACAAGGACTACGGCCCTGGCGCCTACAGCCTGCCGGATCAGGGCTATATCGCTCGCGTGCATCCGCTGGAACTGTGGCTGCTGGGCTATCTGATCGACAACCCGCAGGCCACCTTCAGCGACGCCGTGGCAGCCAGCGTCGACGAGCGCCAGGAAGTCTATGGCTGGCTGCTGCGCACCCGGCACAAGAGTGCCCGCGACAGCCGCATCCGCATCATGCTGGAGGTGGAGGCCTTCTCCGACATTCACCGACGCTGGAAGAACCTCGGCTATCCCTTCCAGCACCTGGTGCCCTCCCTGGCTACCGCCCTGGGCAGTTCCGGCGATCGCCCGGCGGCACTGGCAGAACTGATGGGCATCATCCAGAACGACGGTATTCGCCAACCGGTACTGCGCATCGACGAACTGCACTTCGCCGCCGATACGCCCTACGAGACGCGGGTCGAGCGCAACACCCACGGCGCCAGGCGGGTGATGCCCTCGGCAGTTGCCGCCGCGCTGCGCAATGCACTTTCCCAGGTGGTCGAAGGCGGCACCGCAAGGCGCTTGCAGGGCACCTTCCAGTTGCAGGACGGCCGTGATCTGACCCTGGGCGGCAAGACCGGCACCGGCGACAACCGCATCGAAAGCGTCGGTGCCGGCGGGCGGGTGATCAGCTCGCGGGCGATGAACCGCACGGCCACCTTCGTGTTCTTCCTCGGCCCTCGTCACTATGGCACCCTGACCGCCTTCGTACCGGGACGCGAGGCGGAGCGTTTCACCTTCACCTCGGCACTACCGGTACAGGTGCTCAAGGGCATGGCGCCGATCCTCGCACCCTATCTCGAACCAGGCAGCGCCACGCTCTGCAGCACCCCGCTGAGTGCAACGCAGATCAGCCGGCGGTAATACCTGGTAACCACAGCGACCAGCGGCTGGCGAAACCCGGCACCGGATATGCAGTCCATGGCAGCATCATCCGTTGTCGTTCATGAGTATCGCCGATGTCCTCATCCTGGTTCGCCCTGCTCCGCCGCCGCCGCCTGAGCCTGATTGTGATGGCCTGCCTGCTGGTATTGCTGCCGATTGGCTGCGCCAAACTGGAGCAGACCGAGCGCGAGCTGGTGTTTCGCATCGAACCCGGCACTGCCCGCTGGTTCAGCGGTCTGCCCGCAGGCCTCGAGGAGGTGCAACTGCAGTCCGCGAACCTGACGGCCGATGAAAGCCTGCATGCCTGGTGGTGGCCAGCCGCGCGCAAGGATGCCCCGGCACTGCTTTACCTGCACGGCTCACGCTGGAACCTGACCGGCCAGCTGTTTCGCATCGAACAGCTGCATGCCATGGGCTTCTCGGTACTGGCAGTGGACTACCGCGGCTTCGGCCAAAGCCGTGGTGCCCTGCCCTCCGAGCGTAGCGTCTACCAGGACGCCCTGATCGCCTGGCAGCACCTGGCACGCCTGCAGCCAGAGGCGGACAAGCGCTTCATCTACGGTCATTCACTGGGTGGCGCCGTGGCGGTCAACCTGGCGCACGAACTGGCTGGCGAAGATGAGGCTGCTCAGGCCGCCGGCCTGATCGTCGAGTCCAGCTTCACCAACCTGGGTGATGTGGCGGCAGCGGTAACCAATACCTCGCTGCCCGTGCGCTGGCTGCTGTCGCAGGAGTTCGATTCGCTGGGCAAGATCGGTGATGTCGGTATCCCGGTACTGATCGCCCATGGGCGAGACGACCGCTACGTGCCCTCGCGCTTCAGCGAGGCGCTGTTCGCCGCCGCCAACGAACCCAAACAGCTGCTGCTGATCGACGGTGCCAACCACAATAACGGCCTGCGCATGGCCGGCAACAGCTATCGGCAGGCGTTGCAGGCGCTGGGACTCGAGTTCAACTGACGGCCTCAGCGACCTCAGGACTTGAATTGCTGCAGATAGAGTTCCTCGACCTTGGTCCGTGCCCAGGGCGTCTTGCGCAGAAAGGTCAGGCTCGATTTGATGCTCGGCTCGTGCTTGAAACAGCGGACATCGACCTGACGGGCCAACCCCTCCCAGCCAATGCGTTCCACCAGAGCGGTGAGAATCGCCTGCAGGGTCAGGCCGTGGAGCGGGTCGTTGCGGGTCATGAAAGCATCCGTCGGAAAATAGTGTGCATATCTTAGGTTCTTCGCATAGTTTGGGGAACGTCCGGGTTGACACCGGACTGGCAAGTTTGTGTGCGTCTTGCTCACGGGCTTAGCATTATCCGTTACCGAGTCCACTGAGCGTTTGGGTTGCGCCCCTTACGGGCGCCACACCTTTCTTGCTTGCCCAAGAAAGGTGTGCCAAAGAAGGGCACCCCGACATCCGGGTTTCGCTGCGCGAAACTTCCCTCGCTCCGGCGCCGCTCCGGGGGCCGGCTTACAAGGGCCATCCCTGGCCCTTTAAGCGGGGCCGCCATCGGTATTTCGCCGCATCCATGCGGCTCGCTCCCCTACGCAACACCTCCACTCGGCCTCCTGAAGGGGACAGGATCGCGAGCTTGCAAAATCTCCGGAAGATCAAAGTCGGTAGCGTTTGGCTTTTGCTCTTGAAGCACGATCTCACAAACGACGCCCAAATCCCCTTCAGGAGGCCGAGTGGAATCACCGTGGAAGGGGTTGAGCGACATGGATGTCGCGAGAGCTGCGATGGGCCAGGGATGGCCCTTCGTGGCGGGCCCCTGAAGTGGTGATGGAGCGAGGGAACCCCGGCGAAGCCGGGGCCGTATGTAGGGGTGTGTTTCTTTGCTTACTTTCTTTGCACAAGCAAAGAAAGTGAGTCGCCCGTAAGGGGCGAAACCCATCAGGCCAGGCGGCGTGCTAATGGAGAGTGCCAGGTCATCGACAGCTAACGCGTAATTGCCAGTCCGGTATCAAGCGTACCCGCCCCGCGAAAATGCGAAGAACCATATCTTAGAGCCCCCATAACGAAAAAGGCGATGACTGCCGAGCAGTCATCGCCTTTGGTCAAGCCAGCACGGTTACGCCGACTTGTATTCGCTCTCGGCCTTGTCGAAGCGGCTCAGCATCGACTGGCTCGGAGCCTGACCGATACGGCTGAAGATGACGATGGCCAGGGTAGCGAGGATGAAGCCCGGGATGATCTCGTACAGACCCAGACCGATCCAGTTTTTCCACACGATCACGGTGGCGGCACCGACCAGCATGCCAGCCAGGGCGCCATTGCGGGTCATGCCCTTCCACAGCAGAGACAGAATGACCACCGGACCGAACGCAGCGCCGAAACCGGCCCAGGCGTAGGACACCAGGCCCAGGACGCGGTTGTCCGGGTTGGCCGCCAGGGCGATGGCGATCAACGCGACCAACAGCACCATGGCGCGGCCGACCCAGACCAGCTCGGTCTGCGAAGCGTCTTTACGCAGGAAGGCCTTGTAGAAGTCTTCGGTCAGCGCACTGGAGCACACCAGCAGTTGGCAGCTCAGGGTGCTCATCACCGCAGCCAGGATGGCGGACAGCAGGATACCGGCGATCCAGGGGTTGAACAGCAGCTTGGCCAGCTCGATGAACACGCGCTCCGGGTTCTCGGCGACCGGGCCAGCCACTTCCGGGTGCGCCGCGAAGTAGGCGATACCGAAGAAACCTACGGCAACGGCACCCGCCAGGGTCAGGATCATCCAGGTCATCGAGATACGGCGGGCAGCCGGGATCGACTTGACCGAATCGGCCGCCATGAAACGCGCCAGGATATGCGGCTGGCCGAAGTAGCCCAGGCCCCAGGCCATCAGCGAAATCACCCCCACGAAGGTGGCGCCCTTGAGCATATCGAAGTTGGTGGCGTCGACCGCCTCGATGGCCACCATGGCCGGATCGAAACCACCGGTGGCGATCATCACCACGATCGGGGTGAGGATGAGGGCGAAGATCATCAGCGTGGCTTGCACGGTGTCGGTCCAGCTGACCGCCAGGAAGCCGCCGATGAAGGTGTAGGCGATGGTCGCTGCGGCGCCGGCCCACAGCGCGGTCTCGTAGGACATGCCGAAGGTGCTTTCGAACAGGCGAGCACCGGCCACCACGCCGGAGGCGCAGTAGATGGTGAAGAACACCAGGATCACCAGCGCCGAGAAGATGCGCAGAATGCGGCTGTTGTCTTCGAAGCGATTGGTGAAGTAGTCAGGCAGGGTCAGGGCGTTGCCGTTGTGCTCGGTCTGCACGCGCAGACGACCGGCGACGAACAACCAGTTCAGGTAGGCGCCGATGACCAGGCCAATGGCGATCCAGCTTTCGGAAATGCCGGCGACGAAGATCGCGCCCGGCAAGCCCATGAGCAGCCAGCCGCTCATGTCGGAGGCGCCGGCGGACAATGCGGTAACGAAGCTACCGAGGCTGCGGCCACCCAGGATGTAGTCGGAAAGGTTCTTGGTACGCAGATAGGCGATCAGGCCGATCAGCACCATGGCTGCGATGTACACCACGAAGGTGACGAGCATTGGAGTACTAGCTGTCATTTTGGGGGGCTCCCCTCTCGTTTGTTGTTCTCGGGCACCGTGCCCTGATTGGCAAAGTGCACCCGCTTTTGCGGATGCGGGGCTCCGGTCTCTCTTCCTCGTCACACCGATATCGAGTGGGCACGATCGAGGCAGATACCGGTGCAGTGAAACCTCCACCACCTCGTCACTGCATCGGCAAGTGCCTGGGCACTTTCCCTGACCTCCCTGGCTTGCGCCTGCGGCCACCGAATCGCGTTACCACCACAGTTCGACTGCAAGAACCTCTCTTATCGGTCTAGCCCAGCAATGCTGGTCTGACCAATAGACGCAGACAAAAACGGTCGTAACGAAAGTGAAGGGCGGAATTTAGTGGCAGAAGCGAGCGGGCTTCTTGCTGAAAGCTCTGGAGTTTTTACAGAAATCTCCGACTCGGGGAACTTCCGGCAAACAGCTGTTTCGGCCCTCCGCCGATAACCTGATCGCTCGATCAGCCGTTGTCAGGCTGGCGAAAAGGCAGATAGCTTCGCGCCTCTTGCGCGTAAACCCGCACGCCAGAGCGCTCCTGTTCGAGAAAATCGACAACGGCAGCATGCAATCCCGGGTGACGGAGATAGTGCCATGAGCGGGTGAGAACCGGCTCGAAGCCCCGGATCAGTTTGTGCTCGCCCTGCGCCCCGGCATCGAAGCGCTGCAGACCTTCGGCGATGGCCAACTCCATGCCCTGATAGAAGCAGGTTTCGAAATGCAGCCGGTCGAATTCGGCCAGACAACCCCAGTAGCGGCCATAGAAGGTATCGCCATCGGCGAGGCTGAAGGCCATGGCGAGCGCACGGCCACGCTGCGTCGCGAACACCACACGAATCATCTCGGGCATGCGTTCAGCCAGCAGACTGAAAAAGTCCCGCGTCAGATAGGGCGCCTGGCCACGTACGTGGTAGGTGTTGGCGTAGCAGTGATAGACGAAATCCCAGTCCGCCTCGCTCAATTCGCCGCCCAGGCGCCTGTCGAACTCGATGCCCTGCCCCGCCACCTGTTCACGTTCCTTGCGCATCTGCTTGCGTTTACGCGAACTGAGCACATCGAGAAAGTCCTGGAAATCCCGGTAACCCCGATTGTGCCAATGGAACTGGCAACCCAAGCGTTCCAGCCACCCCGGTCGTTGCGCCATCACGGCATCACAGGCCGGGCTGGTGAAATTGATGTGCAGGCTCGACAACGCTTCCTGGCTCAATCCGGCTGTCAGCGCGTCAAGCAACTCCCCGGCCGCACGGGCATCACCCAGCAAGCGTGCTCCGCTCACCGGAGAGAACGGCACGGCGCCCAGCAGTTTGGGGTAGTAGCCGATACCGGCGCGCCGGCAAGCATCGGCCCAGGCATGGTCGAACACGTATTCGCCGTAGGAATGCTGCTTCAGATAAGCCGGCAACGCTGCCTGCACCCTGCCGTGCTCATCGCACCAAAGCCGGTGTGAGGGCTGCCAGCCACTGCATCCACCGACGCTGCCGCTGTCCTCCAGCGCACTGAGAAAGGCATGACGCAGAAAGGGTTGTGGCTGTATCAGCAGCCCATCCCAGTCGTCGGCGGGTAACGTTTGAAGCGAGTCGATGATGGTGAGGGGCATGAACTGAATCCCGGAAGCCAGACTGCAATATATCCCTAACAAGGCCCCGGCAAGATGACTGCCGGCTTATTACCCCCTCAATCTTCTCGGAAGTCATCATGCGTAAATCACTGCTTGCACTCGGCGTTGCCATCAGCTTCGTTGCTCCCAGCGCCCTCGCAGCGCCTGGTATCGTTCATCCCTTCCATGCCGCGCAGGCAAAGGATGCACCGAATGAGGTGCACATGGCTGTCGAGATTCCAGCCGGCAGCATCACCAAATACGAGATCAACGAGGAGGGCCTGGTCTTCGTCGACCGTTTCCAATCGATGCCGGTTGCCTATCCAGCCAACTATGGCTCGCTGCCACGCACCCTGGGTGGCGACGGTGATCCGCTCGATGCGCTGGTACTCACCCGCGAAGCGCTGCATCCAGGTGTGCTGATCAAGTTCCGCCCGGTCGCGGTGCTGAGAATGATCGATGGTGGGGAGGCGGACGAGAAGATCATCGGTGTCCCCAGCAGTGATGTCGATCCGACTTACGACAAGATCCTCGATGTCGATGACCTGCCTCTGATTGAACGCCAGCGCATCGAAGCGTTCTTTCGCGTCTACAAGCAGTTGCCGGAAGGTCGCAAGAAAGTCGAACTCAATGGCTACGGCAATGCAGCCGAGGCACGACAGCTTATCGAAGAAGCACTGGAGCGTTTCCAGAAGCAAAACTGATCGCAGTGGTCAGAGAGCCCCAGCAGGTCTGGGGCTTTTTTGTTCAGTTGAAATGTATGGCGAATGAAATGGCGATGTTTTCGGTTACATGGCGCCAAGCTGGAAACAATAAAAAACCCCGCACATGGCGGGGTTCAAAGGAGCAATCAGGTATTACTTAGAACGCATACTGAGCACGGAATACCATGCCGTCGCCGTCGTCGTCGCCATTGGCGTTGGTGGAGTTGTCGACCTTGGCCTTGACGTAGACACCGCTGATCTTGACGGCGTCGTTGACGTACCAGTTGACACCCAAATTGTGGACCTTGGCTTCGATGTCACTGATAGCTGCACGAGCACCGTTGTCGTCGTCTACCGACAGGTGGTCATAGCGGTAGAAAAGCTCCCAGGCGCCAATCTGCTTGTTGCTGGGCTTGATGCTGTCGAACTTGCCGAGCTTGTAGCCACGGGCTTCACCGGTAAGGGTGTACGCCACCTGAGCGTAGTAGCCATCACCTTCGATATCGTCGAAGGCAGCGCTGTCAGCTTCCATTTCACGCTTGATGTATTCGCCTTGAATCGAGAACGGACCCATGGCGAATGCGGCTTCAACACCGAGGGCGCTATCGTTGTCGTAGGAGCCTGCCGGCGAAACGTTGGTACCACCCAGAACCAGACGGTTGCCGTTGGTACCCGCATCGTTACCACCGCTGGTGCTCACGCCACGCATGCCCATACGGCTGCGAATACGGGCGTCGAACGCGGTGTCGGAGAGGTCACGCTGGGCGTAGTTGACACCGAAGTGCAGAACATTGCCGGCTTCGTGCATCGGAGCGAAAACACCGCGTAGGTTGAATTGCTTGGTGCTTTCACCGTCGACATCGTTCTGGTCTTTGGCGCTCAGACCGAAGGAACCGTACAGCGAATCACCGGCGTTACCGGAAACCTGGATACCGAGACCATTCTGATGGGCGTTGGCCCAGTCAACCAGATCGTAAGCAGCGGTACGTTCCTGAGCGGTGACCCACTTGGAACTCGTGGCTTTTTCAAGACCGAATTCAGGGTCAAAGCGGCCTACCTTGATGGATACCGGCGCGAAACCGTTGTAAGCGATGGAAGCTTCATCGAAGTAACCATCTTCAGAGCTGCCGGCGTTGTGAGAGAAATCGTAGCTGAAGGTGTAAGCCCAGTCCTTGTAGACATAGCCCGACAGCTCGAGGAAAGCGCGGCGGAAGTACGCAGCATCGGCGTTGTCACCGTTCACGGTATAGATGCCGTCGAAGGTGCTGTAGTCTGCTTGCAGACGGCCGCCAATCTTGAAACCGAACTGCTTGTCGGTGGTACCGACTTCCAGACCGCCTTTGGTCTTGATCACGATATCGGCGCCGTCAGTGGTGACAGTACCGGCGAAAGCCTGGGCGGAAACGGCCAGAGCCAGGGCGCTGGCTACGAAACCGGCGAAGTGCTTACGGATCATCGAGAAATTCCCCTGTTGGACTTTTAGTGTTGAAAACACCCGAGCTATTGGCTCGTTCGTGCTGGGGGGAATCTTGGCGAGGGGTTATTTCAGCTCAGTTGCTGATATATAAAGATTTGATGACAGCGGAACTTTTTACTTCCGATACTTATAAGAAAATCAGGAGGCATGCAGCCGCGGTCCCAGCAGGATGATGGTGGCGCCTGCCAGGCACAGCGCAGCGCCCAACCAGTCGCTGAGCATCGGCCGGGTCTTTTCGATCAGCGCCAGCCACGCCAGCGAAGCGACGATATACACACCGCCATAGGCTGCATAGGCGCGACCGGCGAACGAGGCTTCGACGCGGGTCAGAATCAGGCTGAACAGCGCCAGGCTGAGCAACCCAGGCAGCACCCACCAGGCACTGCGATCGAGCCGCAGCCACATCCAGAAGGCGTAGCAACCGGCGATCTCGAACAAGGCAGCCAGCAGGAACCATAGATAGTTGATCATTCTCGTCCCCTAACTACGCAAGGCACCCTCGCGCTCCCAGGCGCAGCGCACGCGTAAACCACCCTCCTGCGGGCTGTGAAAGCCGCTATCGGACTCCCAACGGAAGGTGTGCATGCCATTGAGCTCGGTTTCCAGGTGCACAACCGCGCTGGCCCAATACAGGCGCTTGAGCAGCGCCTCGAAGGCTTCGATCCACAGGTTCCACTCGTACTCGATCGCGCCATAGCTGGCACCGAAGTGGATCACCTGGGTCTGGTAGAGCCCTGCACCGGGCAGGTCGCAGAAAGAGAACATCTCGCGGCCGAGAAACGGCCAGAGCTCACCGGCCGGTAACTCGGCCAGCACGCCATGGTTGGTTTCACGGCGCAGGCGACGCAACTCGGGATCATCCGAGGGCCAGTCGCGGATGCAGCCATATACGATGGATTCGGACTCCACACCGGCACTCCTGAAAAAGCAGAACGCCTTCTAACACAGCACGTCTGGGCAAGAAAGGAACTGCTGCCAATTCTTCAGCGAGCCCGGCGTCGGCTACGGCCCAACAGCCAGGCCACCAGCGTCATCACCAGTGCCAGCGCGGTGAGCACCGCGAATGGCAGACGGTAGCTGCCGGACAGATCACGTGCCAGCCCGGTGAGAATGGGCGTCAGGCAGCCCAGGCTGTAACCGGTGAACAGCATCATCGCTGTCCAGCGGCTGACCGCCAGCGGCGAGCCGGCTTCGTACAGCGGCAGCACCAGCGACAGGGCGAAGGAGCCGCCCAGCGAAAAGCCCAGAATCACCGCCCACAATTCGGGAACGAAGCGCGGCGTGAAGGTGACCATCGCCAGGCAACCGCAGGTGACCGCCCCGCACGCCAGCAGCAGTGGATAGCGCGCATTGTAGCGCTGTGCCAGCCAGGGCAGCAGAAACGAGCTGGGCAGCCCCATGAGCATGGCCAGACTGAGCAGCGAGTTACTGCGCAGCATGCTCAGCCCAGCTTCGTGATAGCGCGCTACCGCCCAGGTCGCGATGGCATAGAACAAGCCCGCCTGAATGGCGAAGAAGCAGCTGATCAGCCAGGCGCGTGGCTGCCGCCAGGGCAAACCACCGCCCTCCTGCTCGTCAGCGGCGCTGGCCTGGTTGGGTAACCACAGCCAAAGCATCACCCCGAACAACGCAGGCGCGGCCCACACCGCCAGCCCCAGGTGCCAGGCATCGCCAAACAGCGCCGTAGCCGGAGCCGTGAGCACCGCACCGCCAGCACCGCCGATGGCCATGCCCAGTGAGTACCAGCCCACCACACGGCCCATCTGGCTGGCGAAGTGACGCTTGATGAAGCCCGACAACAAAGGCCCGGCAACCGCGATGGCGGCTCCCAAAGCGATGGCACTGCCGATCAGCACCACGCTCTGGTGCGCAGCCAGACGCGCCAGCAGCGCCAGGCCAATAAGCCCAAGGCAAAGCACGATGGTGCGTTCAAGGCCCCAGCGCATCGCCAGGCGCGGCGCCAAGGGCGCGAGCAGGCCCATGCACAGCACCGGCAAGGCCGTGGTCAGGCTGATGAAACTGCGGCTAAGCGACAGCTCTGCGGCGATGCGCTCGATCAGCGGCGCGAGGGAAGTGATGCCGGGGCGCAAATTGATCGCCGCCAGCACCAGGGCCACCAGCAACAGGGCCCGAGGGACAGGTTTCACGAGTTATCCGAAGTCATTACGGCAGGCAGGCCGGGGCGGCCACCCTACCCCTGCAGGCCATGCCAGGCAAGCCTGCAGGTGCAAATAGCTGACCTTGTGGTCAGCTGACGGGTTTGGCCTTGCCACGCATTTTCTCAGCCATGCTGGCCATTTCGTCGTACAGCGCCTGCGGGTTCTTCTGCTTCAGCGCCCAGGCCATACGACCCATTTCGTGCGGCAGAATCATGAAACTGCCCTTGGCCATCTCATCGTGGATGTAATTGGCGATATCAGACGCGCTGATCGGTGAGCTTTCCAGCAACTTGCCAACCTGCGCCTTCATCGCCGGGGTCGGGCCACGGAAGGAATCCAGCAGATTGGTCTGGAAGAACGACGGGCAGACCACATGCACGCCAACCTCCAGTTGACGCAGCTCTACCAGCAGACTTTCCGACAGGGCCACCACGCCGGCCTTGGCAACGTTGTAGTTGCTCATGCCCGGCCCCTGCATCAGCGCGGCCATGGAGGCGATGTTGACGATCTTGCCCTTGCTCTTTTCCAGCAGCGGCAAAAATGCCTTGCAGCCTTTGACCACGCCCATCAGGTTGATCGAGATTTGCCAGTCCCAGTCCTCCAGCGACAACTCGCTGAAGAAGCCGCCGGACGCGACACCGGCGTTGTTGACGATGACGTCGATGCCAGCGAACTGCTCTTCGCAGGCTTGTGCCAGAGCGGTCAGCTGGCTGTAGTCACGCACGTCGCAGCGACGAGTGAAGCCGTCGCCACCGGCCTCGCGTACCAATTTCAAGGTTTCGGTCAGGCCGGCCTCGTTGACGTCGGCCAGCGCCAGTCGCCAACCCTCGCGCGCCCAACGCAGGGCAATTTCGCGTCCCAGGCCGGAGCCCGCGCCAGTGATCATCATGCGGTTTTGCATAGCAGCCCTGCCTTCAATGTCTGGTTGCAATGGCTGCCAGTGTAGCGAAGGCAATAAAGCTCCCGCGCCTTCATCAGACTTATGAATAGGCAGGGCAAATCGGGATCAAGCCTTATTGCGCCAGCGCCAGATCAGCCAGACGTAAACGATCAGGTTGACCAGCACCACGATCGCGCCCAGCCAGAGCTGAATCTGTAGCGTGAGCCCAGCCGGATAGATCAGCGGTATCAGGTAGTGCTCGATGAAGCCGCCCTCATAGCCCGCCTGCCCGGCCATTCGGCGCATCTGGTTTTCCCAGGGCGTCAGCGGGCAACCCAGATGCAAGCACTCCACCACGATGCCCCAGACCACTGCAGGCAGGTGCAGCCAGAACAACCGCGGCCAACGCAGCAGTAGCAAGCCACCCAGCAGCACGAACAGGATGAAGCCCAGGTGCACCAGAACCAGGGCGTCAGCAGCCATGCGCCACAGCATCGCAGCTCAGTCCACCACGAACAGGCGTGCGCCGGATGTTGTCGAGGAGCGATGGGCATCGGCCCCATCCGCCACCTGATAACTCATACCGGGCTTGAGCACGAATACCCGGCCATCCTCGAGCTCGGTGGTCAGCTCCCCTTCCAGGCACAACAACACATGCCCTTTCTGACACCAATGGTCGGCCAGATAGCCCGGCGAATACTCGACCATACGCACACGCAGCGCACCGAACTGACACGTGCGCCAACGTGCCAAACCACGTTCACCCGGATGTTCGGTCGCCGGTATCGCAGCCCAGTCCGTCACGCCAAAGGGAATATCACTGATCTGCATCGCCCGACTCCATCGAAATAGAGCGCCACCTTAACGCAGTCACCCTGGGGCGAAAAAAATAGAAAGAAACTCTCAATAAAAAACAATCAATTGAGCGAAACTATCGACACCATGCAAAGGCCACATTTCCCGGCGCTGACGAACAGGACTAGCCTCACCTTCATGACGAAATGATTCTCAACGAGGTGCATCATGCTCAAGACACTGACCTTCACCATCATGCACTTCTGCATCGCCTTCGCCGTCACCTACGCACTGACCGGCAGCGTGGCGGCCAGTAGCCTGGTGGCAGCTATCGAGCCGCTGTGCAACTCGGTGGGTTTCTACTTCCACGAGAAGGTCTGGCAACGTTTCGAGCGCCGTCGCCAGACGTCGGCAGAGCGTCCCAAACATGCCTGGCTGCACCATCACGCCTGACTGAAAAAGTCTGCAATCGGCCAGGCGTGCGCAATCCGCACTCAAATTATTCAGGTCCCCCTGCGATAAGGCAGGTTAGTCTGGCACTTTGCCCAGCTTGCTGCTGTCATAAGCCAGCTGTTCAATCCAGACGTTCTCTTATTCAAAGGGACTTAGCACATGCCCAGCATTGCCCGACTCGCCGCCTTGCTCGGTGGCCTGGCTTTCTTTGCCTCAGCGATGGCCGCCGATGTGGATGCGCAAAGCTACGGCTATCCACTGGCCAACCCGTTCGAGGCGACCATCGCCACCACGCCGCCCGAGCTACGCCCGGAGCTCCCTGCCGACGGTGACATCAGACAAAGCGACTACTCGGTACGCCTGCGCCCGGATCGCGAGTTCGAGTTGCTGGACAATTTCTGGCCGGTGACCAAACTGCACTACCGTCTGGCCCAGCAGAATGGCCGTGCGCCGCTGATCTTCATCATCGCCGGCACTGGCGCACACTACGCCAGCGGCACCACCGAATACCTGAAGAAGCTGTTCTACGGCGCCGGTTTCCACGTCGTGCAGCTGTCATCGCCAACCAGCTACGATTTCATGGCCGCCGCCTCGCGCTTCGCCACGCCTGGCTACAGCCCGGACGATGCCGACGACTTATACCGCGTGATGCAGGCCGTACGCGCCCAGCACCCGAAGCTCGACGTCAGCGAGTACCTGCTAACCGGTTACAGCCTCGGCGCGTTGCATGCCGCCTTTGTCAGCCAGCTCGATGAAACCCGCCGCGCCTTCGATTTCAAACGCGTGCTGCTGCTCAACCCGCCAGTCAACCTCTACACCTCCATCACCAACCTCGACAAGCTGGTGCAGACCAAGGTCCAGGGCATCGACAACAGCACCAACTTCTATGATCTGGTACTGGGCAAGCTGACCCGCTACTTCAATGACAAGGGCTATCTGGATATCAATGACGCCATGCTCTATGACTTCCAGCAGTCAAAAGAGCGGCTCTCGGACGAACAGATGGCCATGCTGATCGGCGCCTCGTTCCGCTTCTCGTCTGCAGACATCGTGTTCACCTCGGACCTGCTCAATCGGCGTGGCCTGATTACCCCGCGCGACTACCGCATCACCGAGAGCACCAGCCTCACGCCGTTCTTCCAGATGGCCCTGCGCTGCGACTTCGATTGCTATATCGCCGAGCAACTGATGCCCATGTGGCGTGCTCGATACGATGGCGGCAGCCTCAACCAGTTGATCGACAAGAGCAGCCTGTATGCACTGGAGGATTACCTCAGAGGTAGCGACAAGGTCTCGGTGATGCACAATGCCGACGACCTGATCCTCGGCCAGGGCGACATCGGCTTCCTGCGCCGCACCTTTGGCGACCGCCTGACCCTTTACCCGCGCGGCGGGCACTGCGGCAACCTCAACTATCGCGTCAACGCCGACGCCATGCTGGAGTTCTTCCGTGGTTAAACACAGCACGCTTATCATCGCCCTGCTGCTGGCCAGCGGGCAGACACTGGCCGAGGGCCAGGTCGACGCCGACGGTTTCACCAACCCGCTGCAGAATCTGCAGTTCAATCCGGGGCTGGATCAACAGGAGTTCGAGCGCGCCTCCAGCGACGCCCTGCAGGTCTATGACCCGCTGGAGTCGTGGAACCGCCGCGTCTACCACTTCAACTACCGCTTCGATCAGTGGGTGTTCCTGCCCGTGGTTGACGGCTACCGCTACGTCACGCCGGACCTGGTGCAAACCGGCGTGCACAACTTCTTCAACAACCTCGGCGAAATTCCCACCTTGGCCAACAGCGTGCTGCAGCTCAAGGGCCAACGCGCGATGAACAGCACCGCGCGGTTGCTGTTCAATACCATCCTGGGTGTCGGCGGTATCTGGGACCCCGCGACGAAAATGGGCCTGCCACGATCGAGCGAAGACTTCGGCCAGACCCTCGGCTACTACGGTGTACCCGCTGGGCCTTACCTGATGCTGCCGCTGCTCGGGCCGTCGAACCTGCGCGACACCGGTGGGCTGGTGGCGGACTACGGCCTGGAGAATGCGGTCAATTACCTCGATGTGGCCGACGCCAGTCGCAGCAATCCCGGCATCACCGCACTACGCATCGTCGACACCCGCGCCAATACCGGCTTCCGCTATGGCCAACTCAACTCGCCGTTCGAGTACGAGAAGATCCGCTACTTCTATCACGAATCGCGCAAGCTGAAGATTGCCGACTGACCCTCGCCAATACATCGAACTTATCGATGCATTGGCGGTTAATTTTCCACCCAAAGATCGATTCAATGCGATTAGCATGGCGTCATTCCTACCCTTCAAGGAGCCCGCCATGACCTCGCAACGCCGCGTCATCAGTATCCAGCCTGGCCAACCCGCCTCAGACGGCGCCGGTGTGCGCCTCAACCGCGTGATCGGCGGGCCTGGCCTGGAGCGTTTCGACCCGTTCCTGATGCTCGACGAGTTTTCCACCGACAATCCCGACGACTACATCGCCGGCTTCCCGCCGCATCCGCATCGCGGCTTCGAAACCATCACCTACATGCTCGAAGGGCGCATGCGCCACGAAGATCACCTGGGCAACGTCGGCCTGCTCGGCAGCGGCGGCGTGCAATGGATGACGGCTGCGCGCGGCATCATCCACAGCGAGATGCCCGAGCAGGAGTCCGGCGCCATGCGTGGCTTCCAGCTGTGGCTCAACCTGCCGGCCAAGGACAAGCTGGGTGAAGCGGGCTATCGCGACATTCCAGCCACCGACATCCCGCGCATCAACACGGCGTCCGGCGCCGAGGTGGTGGTGATCGCCGGTGAATTCGATGACGGCGAGATCCGTCAGGCCGGCGCCGTGCAGCGTCCACATACCCAGCCTCAGCTGTTCGATCTGCACCTGCCGGCCGGCAGCAAGGTCGCACCGCGCCTGGCCGATGGTCAGCGGGTCATGCTGTACGTTTACCAAGGCCTGCTCGAGCTGCCCGAGGCCAGTGCACAACCGGTCAGCGCCGGGCGTCTGGTGCGGCTATCCGACGAAGGTGAGCTGCACCTGGCCAGCGCCCATGGTGCACGGGTGCTGCTGATCGCCGGTACACCACTGAACGAGCCCATCGTCCAGTACGGACCGTTCGTGATGAACAGCCGCGAGGAAATCGAGCAGGCCCTGCGCGATTTTCGTGACGGCGCGCTGGCCTGAAACACCAGAGCCGACAAGCCGTAGGATGCGCCGCGCGTACCGCCTGCCAGCAGGGAAGCCACCCGGTGCGCGCAGCACACCCTACCAACTATCAAACGATGCGGCTCAGGCAGGCTGCGCCACTTCGACCAGCCCGAGAAAACGGCAGAGTTCGGCCTTGCGCGTCATCGCATCCTGATAGCCCAACTCGATCAGTTCACTGCAGTAACCGGGCTCGAACAGCAGATAGCTGAGTACGCCTGCACCGCCGGCCTTGGTCGCCCCTGGGCCACGCAGAAACAGGCGTAGCGCCTTAGGCAGCTCACGCTGATGACGGGCGGCGATCTGATCCAGCGGCTGGCTCGGCGCGATCACCAGCACGTCCACCGGGTTCAAGCCCAACCCACGGGGACGCCGCTCCGGCGGCACCAGTGCGCTCATCTGGTTGAGCCGTTCGAGCAGCTCGATATCGGTTTCCAGGTTGTCGATGAAGGTACTGTTGAGCATGTGTCCGCCGATCTGCGCCAGGCTCGGCGGCCGGGTGCTCATCACGCGCGGCAACTCGGCATTGGGTTCGAGCTGGGCATTACCGCTGACACCGATCACCAGCACACGGCTGGCGCCCAGATGCAGCGCCGGGCTGATCGGCGCCGCCTGACGCACCGCACCGTCACCGAAATATTCACGGTTGATCTTCACTGGCGGAAAAATCAGCGGGATCGATGCGCTGGCCAGCAAATGGTCCAGCTGCAGGCGTGTCGGTACACCGACGCGACGATGGCGGAACCAGGGATCGACAGTGGCGCGGCCCTGGTAAAAGGTCACCGCCTGACCACTTTCGTAGCCGAAGGCCGTCACCGCCACCGCTCGCAGTTGGCGATGGCGCACGGCTGCGGCGATGCCGGAGAAGTCGAGTTCGCGCTCCAGCAACTCGCGCAACGGCGAACTGTCGAGCAAGGCCACGGGTACATCACGGCCCAGGCCGAGCAAGCTGTGACCAATGAAGCGCGCTGCCTGACGCAGCACGCCAGGCCAGTCGCTGCGGTACACCATATGGGTGTGAAAGCCTTGCCAGACCGAGGTCAGGCGCCGCACTGCCTCGCCGAACTGCAGCGCGCCACAGGCCAGGCCGACGGCATTGATTGCCCCGGCCGAGGTGCCGACTATCACTGGAAAGGGATTGTGCGAGGCGTCCGGCAGTAGATCGGCGATGGCTGCCAACACCCCGACCTGATAGGCCGCCCGCGCTCCACCGCCGGAGAGAATCAGCCCGGTGACGGGCTCATGGGGGTGGGCAGCTGCTGTCATCGGCCAATCCTGATTTTCTGTTGAGTATAGGAGCGCTACTTGCGCGCACCGTACAGCTTCGCTTCGCCCTCGGGGCGCGTCTTGAAACGCCGGTGCGCCCACAGGTATTGCTCGGGGCAGGCACTGACCACCTGCTCGATCCACTGGTTGATGCGCAGGCAATCGGCCTCTTCGCTTTCACCGGGGAAGCCTTCGAGCGGCGGATGGATTACCAGACGATAACCACTACCGTCAGCCAGGCGCTGCTGGGTGAAAGGCACCACACGTGCCTTGCCCAGGCGTGCGAACTTGCTGGTGGCAGTCACCGTCGCCGCCTGAATGCCGAACAGCGGTACGAAGATGCTCTGCTTGCGGCCGTAGTCCTGATCCGGCGCGTACCAGATGGCGCGGCCGGCACGCAGCACCTTGAGCATGGCGCGAATGTCCTCGCGCTCGATGGCGCTGGCATCGAGGTTGTGGCGCTCACGACCACGACGCTGGATGAAGTCGAACAGTGGGTTGTCGTGCTCGCGGTACATGCCGTCGATGGTGTGCAGTTGACCGAGCAGCGCCGCGCCGATCTCCAGGGTGGTGAAGTGCACCGCCATCAGGATCACGCCCTGCCCCTCGGCTTGCGCCCGCTGCAGATGCTCGAGACCTTCCACGTGCGCCAGCCGCGCCAGGCGTGCCTTGGGCCACCACCAGCTCATGGCCATCTCGAAGAAGGCGATACCCGTGGAGGCGAAGTTGTCCTTGAGCAGGCGCTCGCGCTCGGCAGCGCTCTTGCCGGGGAAGCAAAGTTCCAGATTGCGCGCGGCGATCTGCCGGCGCGAGCTTGCCGTGCGGTACATCAGCCAACCCAGCGCCCGCCCCAGTTTCAGCTGTGCGCCATACGGCAGCTGCACCACCAGCCACAGCAACCCAAAGCCCAGCCACAGCGGCCAGAAGCGCGGATGAAGAAAACAGGCGCGAAAGCGGGGGCGATCCATGAGACGTTTCCGATCACTTGCAAAGCCGCACATTCTAACGCAGTTTTCCCAGCCAGCTCGCTGACAGCACCGCCAGCAGAGCAGATCGCGACGGCGAATCGACAGCCAAGCGTTCATCCCGCCCCTGCCTCACTGACGTGCGCAGCTTGCGGCATGCGGCCTATGTCGCTATAAGTCCGGGCATCTTTCGACTCGCCAGAAGGCCCATCGCACCACCATGAGCCAAGCCGACCTCCTCGCCCAAGACCCCGTGTTCCAGCTCAAGGGCAGCATGCTCGCCATCACCGTGATGGAACTGGCGCACAACGATCTCGAACGCCTCGACGCGCAATTGACGGAAAAAGTCGCCCAGGCCCCGGCCTTCTTCAGCAACACGCCGCTGGTGCTCGCCCTGGACAAACTGCCGGAAGGCGAAGGTGAGCTGGATCTGGCCGAGCTGATGGCCGTCTGCCGCCGCCATGGCCTGCGCACCCTGGCCATCCGTGCCTCACGGGAAAGCGACGTCGCCGCTGCTGAAGCCATGGATCTGCCGGTACTGCCGCCGTCCGGTGCACGCGAACGCCTCCTCGATCCAGCGCCAAGGAAAATCGAAGAGAAACCGGCCGAACCCGAGCACAAACCCAGCCGCATCATCACCAGCCCGGTGCGCGGCGGCCAGCAGATCTATGCCCAGGGTGGCGATCTGATCGTGCTGGCACCGGTCAGCGCCGGGGCGGAACTTCTCGCCGATGGCAACATCCATGTTTACGCGCCCATGCGTGGCCGCGCCCTGGCGGGCATCAAGGGCAACACCCAGGCACGGATTTTCTGTCAGCAAATGGGCGCCGAAATGTTGTCGATCGCCGGCCATTACAAGGTTGCCGAAGACCTGCGCCGCGACCCGCTGTGGGGCGATGCAGTGCACGTCAGCCTGTCGGGTGACGTGTTGAACATCACCCGCCTTTAACGGATACTGCGGCCACTTTTTACGGACACAAAAAAGGCATCTGGAAGCCTCGAATGGCTGACGGATTCCCGCGTTTTATTCATTTTTTGGGGTGAATCACCTTGGCCAAGATCCTCGTAGTCACTTCCGGCAAAGGTGGCGTCGGTAAAACCACCACCAGCGCTGCCATCGGTACCGGCCTCGCCCTGCGCGGGCACAAGACCGTCATCGTCGACTTCGACGTCGGCCTGCGTAACCTCGACCTGATCATGGGCTGCGAACGCCGCGTGGTGTATGACTTCGTCAACGTCGTCAACGGCGAAGCGACCCTGACCCAGGCCCTGATCAAGGACAAGCGTCTCGAGAACCTCTATGTGCTGGCCGCCAGCCAGACCCGTGACAAGGACGCGCTGACCCAGGAAGGCGTCGAGAAGGTCATCAGCGAGCTGTCGCAGAATTTCGAATACGTGGTCTGCGACTCGCCGGCCGGTATCGAGAAAGGTGCACACCTGGCGATGTATTTCGCCGACGAAGCCATCGTCGTGACCAACCCGGAAGTGTCCTCGGTACGTGACTCCGACCGCATGCTCGGCCTGCTGGCGAGCAAATCCCGCCGCGCCGAGAAAGGCGAAGAGCCGATCAAGGAACACCTGCTGCTCACCCGCTACAACCCCGAGCGCGTCACCAAGGGCGAGATGCTTGGCGTCGAAGACGTCGAGGAAATCCTCGCCATCCGCCTGCTCGGCGTGATCCCCGAATCCCAGGCCGTGCTCAAGGCATCCAACCAGGGTATCCCGGTCATCCTCGATGACCAGAGCGATGCCGGCCAGGCCTACAGCGACGCAGTCGATCGCCTGCTTGGCAAAGAAGTCGCACACCGCTTCCTGGATGTGAAGAAGCAGGGCTTCCTGCAGCGCCTGTTTGGAGGTCGAGAATGAATATTTTTGACTTCTTGCGTTCGCGCAAGAAGGAAACCACCGCATCCATCGCCAAAGAGCGCCTGCAGATCATCGTTGCCCACGAGCGTGGTCAGCGCAGCCAGCCGGACTACCTGCCTGCCCTGCAGCAGGAGCTGGTGGAAGTGATCCGCAAGTACGTCAACATCGAATCGGATCAGGTCCAGGTCGCACTGGAAAACCAGGGCAGTTGCTCGATTCTGGAGTTGAACATTACCCTGCCGGATCGTTAATCGAGACCGGTTGTGCTCACGGCGGCTTCGGCCGCCGTGTTCGTTTGTAGCAACACACACCTGTAGGAGCGGATTCATCCGCGAAGCTTCTACAGGCCAACAGCATCGCGGATAAATCCGCTCCTACACCAGCCCATACACCATGCCGCTAAGCCAGATCGAAATTCTCCACCAGGACGCCGCCCTGCTGGTGATCAACAAACCCACCCTGCTGCTGTCGGTGCCCGGTCGCGCCGATGACAACAAGGATTGCCTGGTCACCCGCCTGCAGGAAAACGGCTACCCGGAAGCGCGCATCGTGCATCGGCTGGACTGGGAAACCTCCGGCATCATCGTCCTGGCCCGTGACGCCGACAGCCACCGCGAGCTGTCACGCCAGTTTCACGACCGCGAAACCGAGAAAGCCTACACCGCCCTGTGCTGGGGCCAGCCGCAGGCCGACAGTGGCAGCATCGATCTGCCGTTGCGCTACGACCCGCCGACCAAACCACGCCATGTCGTCGATCACGAACTGGGCAAGCACGCCCTGACCCACTGGCGCATCGTCGAGCGCTGCGGCGACTGGTGCCGGGTCGAACTGACGCCCATTACCGGCCGCTCGCACCAGCTGCGCGTGCACATGCTGTCCATCGGTCACCCGCTGCTGGGCGACCGCCTCTACGCCCATGAGCAGGCCCTGGCCGCCCATGAGCGCCTGTGTCTGCACGCCAGCATGCTCGCCCTTACCCACCCGCAAACGGGCGAACGCATGCGCTTCGAGTGCCCCGCGCCGTTCTGATCCGTCACCTGCGCCGAGGGCGGCCCGATGCTCTCATTGAACCCCTGTTTCGGCGTGCTCACCCGCTCTGCACAGGCAGTGTGAGCATCGGTAACACTGCCTGAGCGAACCAGAAAAAAGTTGGCTTTACAGACAAGCCAGCGCTGCCAATCCTGCTATCGGGCATGGCCCTGTTGTGGCCGCTTTCAGAGGGACGACTGCCCTTTGATTTCCCGGAGGCTTCGGCTCCGGGAAATGCCTGACAAGGCGATGCTCAGTGGTTCATCGACATGGACGCAGGCAGTGGCATCGGGATGCTCGAAAACAATAACGAAGAACAGCTCATCCAGTTGCAGCACATTGGCAAGCACTACCGGCTTGCCGACAAGACGCTGCATATCCTCGGCGACGTCTGCCTGCGGATCGCGCGCGGGGAAAGCTGCGCCATCCTCGGCAGTTCCGGCTCGGGCAAGAGCACCCTGCTCAACGTACTCGGCCTGCTCGACCTGCCCGATACCGGCAACTATCGCCTGAACGGCATCGACGTCGCCCAGGCCAGCCCTGACCAGTTGGCCGCCTTGCGTAACCAGTTGATCGGTTTCGTCTTCCAGAGCTTCAACCTGCTTCCCCGCCTCAGCGCGCTGGACAACGTCGCCTTGCCCCTGACCTATCGCGGCATCGCGCCCCGCCAGGCGCGCGAGCAAGCGCACGCCATGCTGGTCAGGGTCGGCCTGGGCGAACGCAGTGAGCATCGTCCCGCCAGCCTGTCCGGTGGGCAGCGCCAGCGCGTAGCCATCGCCCGCGCGCTGGTCGGCAAGCCTGCACTGATTCTCGCCGACGAACCGACCGGCAACCTCGATGCCAGCACGGCCCAGGAGATCATGGCACTGCTGATCGAGCTCAACCGCGAGCAAGGCGTCACGCTGATCGTGGTCACCCATGACCCGCTGATCGCCAACTGCCTGGCGCGCCGGGTCGAGGTGCACCAGGGGCTGCTGCGCGAGGCCGGCGCAGCATGAGCCTGGCCATGCCCTCCAGCGCCGGACCGAGCGCCGCACAGATACTGGTCGAGGCGCTGAACAGCCTGCGCATGCTCGGTCGGCGCTCCTTGCTGGCCTTGTTGGGCATAGTCATGGGCAGTTGCTCGGTGGTGGCCCTGCTCAACATCGGCGGCAATGCCGCAGCGCAATCGATTGCCATCTTCCGCAACCTGGGCAGCGATACCCTGGTGCTGCAGCTGCCACCACAACCCACCGGGCGCGACGGCCTGCCCCTGCGTCTGAGCGTGGAAGCACTGGGTCGGCAAACCCCGGCCGTTGCCAGCCTGTCTCCGGTGATGACCTATGGCGCACCGGCGATCTTCAACGGGCGGGTCGGCAACGCCAACATCATCGGCGCCGACCCGGCACTGTTCGAGGCCGCACGCCTGAATATCGCCAGCGGTCGCTCGCTGTCGGAGTTCGACCGCAAGGAAGCCTATGCGGTCATCGGCGCCTCGCTGGCACAGGCCCTGAGCCTGCCGGATGATCCGCTGCAACCGGGTGACCAGCTACGCCTGCAGTCCTATCAATTCAGGGTCGTCGGCATTCTCCAGGAAGGGGCCCCCGGCATGCTCCTGCCGTTCAATGCCAACGAAACGCTGTTCATCCCCATGGAGGGCATGACGCGCATCAATCCCGTACCACAGATCAGCCACGTCGTGGCCCGCGCCAACAGCGCCGAAGAAGTCATCCAGGCCGGCGAGCAACTGCGCCAGACTCTCGCCCAGCGCATCGCTGGGGATGCTCCGGTTACCCTGATCTTCGCGCAGCAGATTCTCGAGGGCATGCAACAGCAGACCCGAACCTTCACCTACCTGCTGGCAGCGCTCGGCGTCGTCTCGCTGATCGGTGGCGGTGTGGGGGTGATGAACGTGATGCTGATGAACGTCAGCGAGCGCCGCCGGGAAATCGGCGTGCGCCTGGCCCTGGGCGCACGGCGCAGAGATATCCGCAACCTGTTCCTGGTCGAGGCCGTGGCCTTGACCAGCGTTGGCGCGCTGCTGGGCGCCGTCCTCGGTATGGCGGGCGGCTGGGGCTATGCGCAGCTGTCTGGCTGGGCATTCTTTCTGGCCCCCGGCGCGCTGCCCCTGGGCATCGGCAGTACGGTGCTGGTCGGCCTGTTCTTCGGTCTGCATCCGGCCATCGCCGCCTCGCGCCTGCAACCGGTAGAGGCGCTGCGCGATGAGTAGGCGACTGGCGCTCGGCGCGCTCCTCATCGTCACCCTCAGCGCACCCGCACAGGCATGGCGGGAAGAACCCTTGCGCCCTTCGGCACCCAGCATGCCCAACCCCGCGCCCGCCGAGCTGCTCAGTGAACAGATGGCCGATCTGTCGCTGGTCGACGCGGTGTTTCTTGGGCTGCGCAACAACCGCTCGATCAAGAGCGCCTATCTCTGGCGCATTGCCGACAAGTTCGACCTGCGGGTATCGGAAGATGCGTTCAATCCCAAACTGTACCTCTCCAACAGCTACCGAGCCTCGCGGGGGCATGCCGATCGTCAGCGTGCGGGTCAGTTCGGCGCCACAGCGACCGTGCTGGGAGAATATGGCACCGTAGTCAGCCTAGGCTGGAGCAAGTTCCACTCGCAAGCCGACCAGGCAGGTTGGCGCCGCAACGACGGCGTCGACTTCAGCATCATCCAGCCGCTGCTGCGTGGCGCTGGACGCGACGTCACCACCGCGCCACTGCGACTCGCGCAACTGACCGAAGAGGCCAACAGGCTCGGCCTCAAGGCCGGCATCTCGCAGACCGTCGCGGCGATCATCTTCGCTTACCGCGAGCTGCTGCGAGCCCAGGAGCAACTGGGTATCGCCAGGGCTGCCCTGCAGCGCTCGCAGGAGCTGCTGAGCGTCAACCAGGCGATGATCGAAGCCGGGCGGATGGCGGAGTTCGAGGTGGTGCAGACCGAAGCCAGCCTGGCCAGCCAGGAGCTGGGCGTCGAGGAAGCGGCCAATCTGGTCGACAGCAGCCGCCTGGAGCTGCTGCGCCTGCTCGCGCTGGATCTCTCTTCGCCAGTGCGGGCAACCGACGCCCTGCACGCTGAAGCGATCGAGATCGACCCCAGCCAGGCCATCAGTCTGGCCGAGCGACAGCAACCCGACTTTCTGCGCCAGTTGATCATGCGCCAGCAAGCGGACATCAACCTGCTGGTCGCCAAGAACCAGAGTCTCTGGGATCTGTCGCTCGAAGTCGGTGCAAATCAGGCCAGAGATCGCTACGGCTCGACCTATGGCAATGGCGCAGATCGCAGCTGGGACAGCTATGCCGGCATACGGCTCGACATCCCCATCGGCGATCTGAGCAGACGCCAGGGAGAAGTACATGCCCGAATCAACGTCGAAGATCAGCAACTGCAGTTGGCCGATGCCAGGCAGGCACTGATCCGCAACGTCAAGGATGTCATAAGGGATGTAAGCACCCGCTGGCGCCAGTACGAAATCGCCCAGCGTGGCGTGGAACTGTCCAGGCGCAAGCTGGCGATCGAACGGGACAAGCTGGCGGCCGGGCGCTCCAGCAACTTCCAGGTGCTGAGCTTCGAAAGCGATCTGCAGAACGCCGAGAACGCTCGTCTCAGCACCGTGATCGCCTACCTCAACGCGCAGACGCAGCTGGACCTGACCCTGGGCATGACACTGGAAAGCTGGGACATCATTCTCAATGACCACTGAGCGCAAACACTGGCGCCTACCGCGCCTGATGATCACCGGACTCGCACTGCTGGCGGGCATCGCAGCGCTGTCGTTCCAGATGCAGCCACGCGCCACTGCCGAACCACCCTCCGGGCAGTGGCTGGCCGTGCAGCCGAGCAACCTGGAGCACCGTATCGGTCTGGTCGGCCGCATCGAGCCAGAGCGCACCGTCAGCATCAATGCTCCGTTTGGCGGCAACATCGCCAGCAACCTCGTCGAACCTGGGCAACGAGTCATCAAGGGCGAGCGTTTGCTCAGCATGGATGCCAGCGAGCTGGAGGTGCAGGTGCGTGATGCCCTTTCCACGCTGCTCAAGGCCCGTCGCATAGTGCGCGAACTGCAGGACTGGGAGGCGGGACAGGAGGTAAGCCGGGCGCGGCGCGCCTTGCGCAGCGTGCAGATGGGCCTGGACGGCAACGAACAAAAACTCAAGGACACGCGCTCGTTGCATGAACGTGGCATCGTTGCCCGCAACGAACTGGAAGAGCTGGAGCGACAGACACAGCTGCAGCGCATGGACCTGCAGGCCGCAGAAGCGGAGCTGCAAGCCGTGCTCGAACGCGGCCGCGGCGAGTACCGGCAGATCGCCGAGATGGAGCTGGCCAATGCCGAGGTCAAGCACGCGGCCCTGAGCCGACAGATAGCCTCAGGAGAGATCCTTGCGCCGTTCTCCGGCATCGTCGTGCAGGCCCCCGGCATAAGCGCCGAGGAGGCAGCCAAAGGCCCGCTGCAGACAGGTAGCCGAGTCAGCCAGGGCCAGCCCCTGTTCGGCCTCGCCAGCATCGAGGGACTGCGCGTCATTGCCCGAGTCGCCGAACTGGACGTCAACCAGCTGAAAGAAGGCCAGCCGGTCGACGTTACCGGCGACGGTTTCGATGACCAGCACCTGCAAGGCAAGGTCATGGCGGTGGGCGGCCAGGCCCTTGGCGGTAGCGTCCCCGGCGGTAGCTCCCAGTTCGAAGTCGTGGTGAGCATCCCGGAACTGGATGAAGTGCAGATGCGCCAGGTCAGGCTGGGCATGAGCGCCAAGCTGAGCATCCTCACCTATCACAACCCCGAAGCGCTGGTTGTGCCCGCCGCCGCAATGCGTCGAGCCGGGGACAAGTGGCTGCTGGACTACCGCAGCGCACCCCAGCATCCCGGCAGCGTGGTCGAAGTCGAGGCCGGACGCTCGATGCCTGATGGGCTGGAAGTCTTCGGGCTCGAGCCCGGTTACGTACGAGTCGCAAACTGATCACACCGCCCCCATCCATTGGTATGGATCGGCGACAGGCGGTGTGTACCTTCTTCCCGGTTACTCACAGTTGATCGATCGGTCAGCAGCCCAACCCATCCTTGGCTGGGGTTTTCTTTCGCCCCGGAAGATTACCTTAGAGGCAGACAACGAGCCCGCCGACTGCACCGCATGGTCTGCATATCGCTCAACTCGAACGGTCCTGCCACCAACATGACAGGGAGCTTGAACCAGATGGAACTGCTCGCTAGGCAACTCGTCATCCGCGCCTGTTTCCTGCCTGGGCGAAATCACGTCACGCCTCGGCATGCTGCAGTCTTCCACTCTATTTCTTCAGCCATTACACCCGGCAAGAAATAAGGACGTTTCACCGCGATTCGGCGAACTGTTGCTTCGCCTGCAAAACAGCCAATTGCATGCACATGGCGACACCTGCATTCAGTTAGCTGTATCCCGAGCGCCGGCCTGAAAAAGCATTCGGGACTGTTCGGGAAGTTCGGGCTGGAAGAGAGAGGTCTGTGTTTTGTTGTGCGTCTCGTAACAGCCATACATACAACAACAATCTGTTAGTGAGGAAACAATGAAAAACAACAAACTGGTAAGTGTCATCGGTGCTCTGGCAATCGGCCTGGGTATTTCCGGCATGGCCTCGGCGGCCACCATCACTGGCGGCTCCCCGTTCACCGCAACGGGCACCATCGGTGTTTCGGGACCCTCGTCCTTTGGCGCAACGGTGAACTGCAACGTGGTCTTCAACGGCACCATCAATGCCGGTGGGGCAAGCGCCAATATCAATACCGTGACCGTCAGTGGCAGTGGCCTGTGCGCCCTGCCGAGCATCACCGGCCTGCCGTGGACATTGACTCCGAGCACCACCACCGACGGTGGCGAAACCTGGCTCGGTACCGTATCCGGCGTTGGCTTCACCATCGCCGGTGCTCCACCCCTGATCCCGGCCTCCAACTGCGCAGGCCCGACCACCATCAACGTGCAATGGACCAACTCCAACCACACCTTGCGCGTCACCTCCGCACAGGCATTGGCGGGCAACTGCAATATCCGTTCTCTGAACGTTCAGGCGCCGGCCATTTCGGTCAACTGACAGGTGCAGGCCGGCACGTAGTAATAACCCGCGCCGTTATTGATCGATTCAATGCGGACGCGGGTTATTGGAAGTAATGAAGTTCTCAGACAAAAGAGATCAGCCATGCGCAATAAAAATAATATTCTCTCTGCCAACGCACACCGAACTCTCTGGATTGCCGCCCTGGCAGGTTCCATGTTGGCCGCCTCCCAGGTTCAGGCGGGCGCATTCGGTGTTCCAACCTACGGCACGCCAGGCTGGGGCCGAGCATTCGCTGGCGGGTCGATGTGGAAGAACGACCCCAGCGCCGCCTTCAACAACCCTGCCGCCATGGCGTTCATCGACCATAACGTCGCTCAGGTGTCCGTGCACCATGCACGGATCAGTTTGAAGTACAAAGGCAACGTCTATGACAATCAGGGCAACCCGCGCTCGGATCGCGACCTGGAATTTGACCCGGCCGGTAACCCGACCGGCAACATCATCGATAACGGTCCCATCACCAACGATGGCGGTCAGGGTGGTTTCGGCAAGGCGCTGCCCACCAGCTTTCTGGTCATGCCGATCAACGATCGACTGAGCTTCGGCCTGAGCCAGGTGGTGCCCATGGGCGCGCAAACCACCTGGGATGGAGATTGGAAAGGTCAGGACTTCGCGGTCGATACCAAGATCGAGACCGTCGGCCTGACTGGCTCCCTGTCCTTCAAGGTCAACGATGCCTTCGCCGTCGGCGGTGGCGTCATCGTCCAGCACACCAAGGGCTTTATCAGCCAGAACCTCGATCTGCTGGCCGCTGCAGGCACCCCATCGTCCCAACTGCCGCTGGGCCTGCCACCAGGTATCAGCGACGCACTGATCCGGGTGAAGGTGGACAACACCTCTTTCGGCTGGTTTGCCGGTGTCGCGTGGAAACCTACCGAGCGCGACACCCTGGGCATCAACTATCACGCCCGCATTCGCAACAAGCTCGAAGGGGACTACAACATCCATGCAGATCAATATTCCTATGATCTGCTGACCAACCCGCTGTTTCCTCCGGTATTCGGCGATGCCACCGCCATCGAACTGGCCTTCCCCGGCCTGAATCTGAACCCGGACGGTGCCGACGCCAAGTCCCGCCTGGACGTACCTGCCAGCGCCACGCTGGATTGGGTCCATGAGTTCAACGACCGCTTCTCGTTGGGAGCCAGCGTTACCTGGACACAATGGTCATCGTTCAAGGAGCTCAAGCTCGAATCCAACGGTAATACCCTGGTGGTCATTCCCTACGACTACAAGGACACCTGGATGTACTCGATCGGCGGCGATTATCGCGTTACCAACGAGCTCACCCTGCGTGCCGGTGTCGCGCTGGATCAGACGCCCACGCGCAACTCTACCCGTGACGCGCGGATTCCCGATGGCGACCGCACCTTCGTCTCTTTCGGCGGCAGCTACCGCTTCGCGTCCGAGCCGAACCTGAGCATCGACGCCGCCTACTCCCACCAGCTCGTCGACAAGGCGCGCCTGCGCACCGTCAACCAGGACCGCCTGGGCGGCGCCAGCATGGATGGCGAGGTGAAAGCCAAGGGTGACGTGTTCAGCCTCTCGGCCACCTACAAATTCTGATTTGCAGCGCACGGATACCGGCAGGTCGAGGCTCTGTCGGTATCCGCTTTTTTGTTCCGGGCAGCCATCACCCGATGCTGCCGTGCCGCACGCAATATTGCCGTTCTCTATCCGGGCCATGCACGCGCCGTTCTGCCAAGAACAGGCAAAACGGTTACACTGCGCCATCGCTGTCCGGAGTGATACATGCGCGAAGAACTGATCCAAGGCCTGCTCGATTTTCTCAACGCCTCGCCGACCCCTTTCCATGCCACCACCAGCCTGGCGATGCGCCTGGAAGCTGCCGGTTATCGGCACCTCGACGAACGCGCGCCCTGGCACACCGAAGCCGGTGGCCGCTATTACGTGACCCGCAACGACTCCTCGATCATCGCCTTCAAGCTGGGCAAGCGTCCGGCCGTAGATGGCGGCATTCGCCTGGTCGGCGCGCATACCGACAGCCCGTGCCTGCGCGTCAAGCCAAACCCCGAGCTGCAGCGTCAGGGCTTCTTCCAGCTCGGCGTGGAAGTCTACGGCGGCGCCCTGCTCGCCCCCTGGTTCGACCGTGACCTGTCGCTGGCCGGCCGCGTGACCTACCGCCGCGACGGCAAGGTCGAGAGCCAGTTGATCGACTTCTACCAGCCCATCGCCGTGATCCCCAGCCTGGCCATCCATCTCAACCGTGAGGCCAACCAGGGCTGGGCGATCAACCCGCAGAACGAGTTACCGCCGATCCTCGCCCAGCTCGCCAGCAGCGAAACCGCCGACTTCCGCGCCCTGCTCGCCGAACAGCTGGCCATGGAGCACGACTTCAACCCGGATGCGGTGCTGGATTACGAGCTGAGCTTCTACGACACTCAGAGCGCCGCCATCGTCGGCCTCAATCAGGACTTCATCGCCAGCGCGCGCCTGGACAACCTACTGTCCTGCTACGCCGGCCTGCAGGCGCTGATCGACGCGGACGACGAGGAAACCTGTGTACTGGTATGCACCGACCACGAAGAAGTCGGCTCCTGCTCGGCTTGTGGCGCCGACGGCCCCTTCCTCGAGCAGGTGCTGCGCCGCGTGCTGCCAGACGGCGACGCCTTCGTCCGCACCATCCAGCGCTCGCTGCTGGTATCGGCCGACAACGCTCACGGCGTACACCCGAACTACGCCGACAAGCACGACGGCAACCACGGGCCCAAACTCAACGCTGGCCCGGTGATCAAGATCAACAGCAACCAGCGCTACGCCACCAACAGCGAAACCGCCGGCTTCTTCCGCCACCTGTGCCTGGAAAACGAAGTGCCGGTTCAAAGTTTCGTGGTGCGCAGCGACATGGCCTGCGGCTCCACCATCGGTCCGATCACTGCCAGCCAGCTCGGCGTGCGCACGGTCGACATCGGCCTGCCCACCTTCGCCATGCACTCGATTCGCGAATTGGCCGGCAGCCACGACCTGGAGCACCTGGTGAAAGTGCTGACGGCCTTCTACTCCAGCCCTGAACTCCCTTGAGGTTCTGAGACGCGATGATCGAACATATCCGCAACAGCCTGCAGGAAGCCCAGCGCGCGCTGGAGGCCTTCCTCGCCAACGAACAGACCCTGAGCAATATCCAGAAGGCCGCCGAGTTGCTGGTCGAGAGTTTCGAGCACAAGGGCAAGGCCTTTTCCTGCGGCAATGGCGGCTCGATGTGCGACGCCATGCACTTCGCCGAGGAGCTGACCGGGCGCTACCGCAAGAACCGTCCGGGCATCGCTGCCGTGTCGATCAGCGACCCAAGCCACATCAGCTGCGTGGCCAACGACTTCGGCTACGACTTCATCTTCTCGCGCTATATCGAGTCGCATGGTCGCGAAGGTGACGTGCTGATCGCCATCAGCACCAGCGGCAAGAGCCCCAACGTGGTCAAGGCAGCCGAAGCCGCCAAGACGCTGGGTGTGAAGGTGATCGCCCTGACCGGCAAACCCGGCTCGCTGCTGGAAAGCCTGGCCGACGTGTGCATCTGCGCCCCGGGCGGCGACTTCGCCGACCGCGTGCAGGAGCTGCACATCAAGACGCTGCACATCCTCATCGAGCTGATCGAGCGCAAGCTGAGCCCGCAGAACTACGCCTGAGCCTGCCAGCGTTGCTCGCTAGCGGTCGATCACCTGCCCGCGCATCGGCGCCAGTCGTGCTAGCAGCCGGTTCTGCGCCGGCGTCGGCACGCCCTCGGCATCCATCGCGTCCTGCAGGTGCTCGACCAGGGCATTGAAATCGCTGGGCGTCAGGCGCAGCCCCTTGTGACTTTCTTCCATGCTGTCACCGGTGTAGACGCAGGGGCCGCCACTCTCGAAGCACAGCTGCTCGATCAGCTTCGCCCGCAAACGCTCGATGTCGATGTTGAGAAAGTGCCGGGCAATGCGAGGGTCACGCGCAGATCCCAGCAGCATGCCTTCAACGATCCGCACGATACCAGGCTCCTCACCCAAGGCGCGGTATAGGCCATCATCACGTGGGGGCTGCTGGGCGCAGGCAACCAGCAGCAGAGACAAGCAGAACAACACCAGGCGCATGCTCAGAAACTCCCCTGCACGGACAGATAGACGCCGTCCTGGTTATCCAGCGTGGCGATCTCGCCGAGCCGCGCATAGGCCAGAACCAGCGCCAGATTCTTGTTCGGAAAGTAACCCACGAACAGATCGGCCCAATCGCTTTCACCCGCGAAGCTCAGGTTATCGGGCTTCTCCCGGTACTCGATGCCCACCGCCCAGTGTCGATCTAGCAGCACTGCAACCGAGCCCTCCTTGAGCCAGGAATGACGATCGCGGCGGTCGCCGCCGAAGCCCAACAGGCCCAACTCATTGGCCCGGCTGTAGCGCAGATTGGCATTGAGCAGCAGGTTGTAGCCGAAGGCACCCCCGAGGATCAGCCGGCTGGCCGCCAAGTAGCCCTCGGTGTCCTCGCGGCGCTGCGCGCCAACCAGGCTGGGTACCAGAAAATCGCGCTGGCGCTTGTGCTGCAGGCCGAGGGAAATCTGCGGCAACCGATCGTAGATCAGATCACCAGCCAGGCGCACCTTGAGACCGAGCGTGTCCATACTGAGGCTGTTGTCTGGCAGGTTCAGGTCGCGCGCCAGGGTACCGAGGTCGAAGCGCTGGCGCGCGTAGGACAGCTCGATCCGGTTACCGTAGGCCGCCGCCACACCGGCTACGTCGAGGCGATAGTCGCCGGTTTCGACACGGGTGGCGAACACGTCCGTCCCCCATTCACCGCGCTCGCCATATCCTGCCAGCACCGCCCAGGGCATGATGCCGCCCCCGGCAGCGCCCTCCAGGCTGGTCGCACCGCCAGTAGCCAGCAGGCGGCCTTCGCCAGCCAGCAACTCGCTACAGAAAAACAGTCCCAGCAGATAAACGAACCGCATACGTCAGTGCACCTCGGCCGGGGGGAAACGATAGGGTTGCGCCAACCAGGCCTCGAAGGCCTCTGCGGCCAGTGGGCGGCTGATCAGGTAACCCTGCGCGGTATCGCAGTGCCAGCGCTGCAACAAGCTCAGGCTGGGCGCCAGTTCGACGCCTTCGGCCACCACCTTCAGGCCCAGACTGTGGCTCATTTCGATGGTCGAACGCACGATCACCGAGTCTTCACTGTTATCGTCCAGCTCGCGCACGAAACTCTGGTCGATCTTCAGCTCCTGCACCGGCATGCGCTTGAGTTGCGCCAGTGAGGAATAGCCGGTGCCAAAGTCGTCCACCGACAAGCCGATGCCGTGACCGCGCAGACCGTGCAGCACCTCCAGCGCACGCTCGGGGTCCAGCATCACACCACTCTCGGTGATCTCGAAGATCAACTGCTCCGCGACTACCTCGTACTGTGCCAGCAGCGCACCAACCCGCTCCGGCAGGCTGGCGTCGAGCAGATCCTCGGAGGAGATGTTCAGCGATACCTGCACCCAGACACCACGCCCGTCCCATTCATGCAACTGGCGCATCACCTCCTCGATGACCCAACTGGTGAGCAACTGGATGCTGCCAGTGCGCTCTGCCAATGGGATAAATTCACCAGGCGAGACCATGCCAAACTGCGGGTGCTGCCAGCGCAACAGGGCTTCGGCCTGACGCACGCTGCCATCGCGAATATCCAGCTTGGGCTGGTAATGCAGCAGCAGTTGCCCCTGCTCAGCAGCATGGCGCAAGTCGCGAATCAGCCTGATCTGCCGCTGCTGGGCGGCGTCGCGACCCTGCTGGTAAAGCTGCAGGCGCCCAGGCTGTTGGGCGGCATCCTGCATGGCGATACGCGCACGGCGCAGCAGATCGTCTGGCGTGTCGCCATCGGCCGGGTAGGCAGCAATTCCCATACGGCAATCAAGGGCAACATCCAACGTGCCGATGCGTAATGGCTTGAGCAGCAGTTGCTGCACACGGTCGGCACTGGCAACGGCACTGCTGCCGTCGCAGTGATCCAGCAGCACCAGGAATTCATCGCCCAACAGGCGCGCCAGGCTATCGCCGGGACGCAAGGTCGCCAGCAGGCGCCGCGATACTTGTTGCAGGGCATACTCGCCGCCGCCCTGGCCGCAGCTCTCTTTTATGGCGGCGAAGTTAGCCACGCCCAGATACAACAATGCGGTGGGCCGTCCGGCAGTGATGGCACTGCCGAGCCGCTCAAGTGCCAGAGCGCGGTTGGGCAGACCGGTCAACGCGTCATGCAGGGCGTTATGCGCCAACTGGTGCTCGCGCTCGGCGATGCCACGCTGCATCTCATTGACGGCCAGCGCCAGCAGACCCAGCTCATCACTACGGGCCAGTTTCACCGCTTGCTGGTAGTCGCCACGACCAATGCGCTGGGCGGCTTCGGCCAGCTCGCGCACCGGACGCGATACGCTACGCGCCAGTAACAGCGCACCGATCAGCGAGGCCAACATGGCCACCAGGCTGATCAGCAGAATGTGTCGGTCCAGCGGTGCGAAGGCCGCTTCGGCTTCGCCAAGGGATCGGTGCAACAGCGCTTCGACCCGATAACTCGGGCCACTGGCGAGTTGCAGGTGCTGACTCAGGTAATGCTCGATGTCATCGTCAACGTGCTGCGGCATCGCACCTGTTGTCTCAACGTGCATCTTCAGCAGCCTTTGGGCACTGGTCGGCAGAGTACTGACCCAGGTCGGTGCAAAGCCCTCGCGACGTGCCACTACACTCAGTTCCAGATGAGTCAACTCACGCAACTGCAGGGCAAACGCACGATCCACGGCAAACCCCATCAGCAACCGGGCGATCGGCAATGGCGCACTGACCGAAGCGTCCACCAGCAGGTAGATCTGCCTGCCAATGGGCAACAGGAAAAGGCGCGGACCGTCGCGCCGGGGCTGCTGTAATTGACTGGCAAGCCCGGCCACCGCCTCGGTGTCGATGTCCGGGTCCGTGCTCACCTGCAGGCTACCATCGAGCCCCAGCAGGAACACCGCGCCAGCGTTGATACGTGCGCCCTGATTGGCCAGCGCCGAGCGGATGGTAGGCACATCACCGCTGGCTACCGCATCCTTGAAACCGAAATCGGCTGCCAGCACCTGGGCGGCCTGTTGCAGCTGATCGCTGCGCAATGCCAGCAGTTGCTCGAAGACCCGACTGCCGACGTTCAGCTGTTCCTGTGCCTGAGCACGTACCGCAACATTGGTAGCCGCCTTGACTGCTGTATAGAGGGCAGCGACCACCACCAGCAGAAGCAGGATCAGGACGCCAGCAATGCGCGCCTGAAAACTACTGCGCAGCATCTTCGGCAGCCTTCCTGAATGCCTCACCGAACGCGCTCGGTGCCGGCGGAGCGGGCTGCTCGGCAGGGCTGCTGCTACCCAGAACGAAACGCTGAGACGACGCACGTCCATCGAACTGTATCTCGCCAGCAACCTGTGGCAGCAAGTCCGGGTTACCCGGGTGCCACAGTGTCACGACATAGGGCCCGGCCGGCAGATCCGCAATGACAGCACGGCCGTCGTCGTCGCTGACGGCGAACCAGGGATCATCCGTGACGTAGATGTAACCGAGCATCCAGTCATGAATGTTGCAGCCAAGCACCACCAGACCGGGTTTGTCGAATAGCACCGGCTCACTTGGCGTGCCCTGGTAAAGGCGTAGCTCGAAACGCTTGGCAGGCGAAAAAGAATAGACCTGGTGACGGATATCATCACTGTTGGGGAATGACACGGATGTGCCCGTGCGCACCGCCAGCACATGAGGTTGGAACTGCTGATTGCGTTGATCCATTTGCACCGCTAGCGGTGCACGGGGCGAGTCCGCCAGACCACGCAGCGTGATCACTGCATCACCCAGAGGCTCACCGGCAGCGTCCACCAGTTCGGCCTGAAACGCCGAGGCATACGCCGAGCTGACCATAGTCAGGGCAGCAAACAGAGCAAGAGAGAACAGGCGGGAATTGCACACAGTCATACGCTTACCTTGGCCCGAGCTTGAGGCCGGACGCTCACAGGATTACATGCCGTCCTGGCAACCGAGTTTGTCGTACTGGAGGCATAGCCTAGCTGGCCAGCGGCCAACCGGCCAGCGGCAATTAGCCAGCAACGACGCTATTCGCGGCGCAGGCGTTTGGGCGTGAGGCCGAGGTAGCGGCGCATGGACGTAGTCAATGCACTCTGACTGGAGAACCCACACTCTTCAGCGATTCGTACCAGCGGTAGGTTACTTTCACGAAGCATGCGCGCAGCGCGGTCAAGGCGGGTCTGGAGCAGGTACTGGTGTGGCGTGAGGCCGACGCTGTCCTTGAACTGGGCGTGGAAGTGGCTGGGGCTGAGGCACATTTCCTGCGCCAGCTCGGCGACGCTGATGCGCCGCGCCAGGTGCTCGCCGATGTAATCATCCAGGCGCTGCAGATCCAGCGCCCCTTGCGGCTGCCGGCGCTGTTCGCCGAATAGACGCAGATGCAGGGCACGCAACAGAACGCCGCCAAGAGAGCGCGCCAGGATCGAGTCACTGCCGTAGCGCTCCAGCTCTGCGCCGGCATAGCTCAGCAGGTGCTGGAAATCGACATCGAGGGCGGGATAACGCGGTGTTTCGAACAGACGGTGGAGCAGCTCCAGGTCTTCGCTGGGGGTGTCCTGTTCGTCCAGGTCGAGAATCAGCATGCGGTTGTCGCCCATACCGGCAAACTGGTGGGCGGCATCGCCCGGCACCAGGCAGGCGCGCATGCGGCACACCTCGCCACCACGACCGCCGACTTCGAATTCGGCGCGGCCGACCAGAGACATCACCAACTGGTGATGGTCATGGGCATGTTCATGGGCCTGTTCATCCAGGCGGATCACACGGGCTTGCAGCATCGCAAAAGACTGGCGGCACGAAACAAGGGTTGCACTTTACTCCTTTCCAAGCCAAAACGCCGCAACCACCTATCAGCGAAATGGTTGCACCTATAGCAACCAATGCACCTGACAACCAACGCACCAAGTCGCAGCTCCGAACACCTCCAGGCTCTATTACTGTGCATCCGGGAACCTTCGCTGAGCCGAATTACGCAGCCCCCGGCAAATGGCAGGAGAGTTGCTTCGCCCCTCTCGACCGACCACAACAAGCGAACCCCAATGAGCGATGCCGCCCTCATTTTTCTGACCCTGCTGGTCGTGCTGCTCATACTGAGCTACTGGCTCACCCACCGCGCGGAAAATCGCCAGTTGAAAGCCAGCAAACAGGCGGATACCGAGATCGTGCAGCGCTGCCTCGACCTGCTGCAGGCCCTGCAGAAACATCGCGGGCTGGGCGCGCAGCAGGATGCCGCGAGCGTCGCGCTGCGCAATGCGCAGGCGCAGCAGCTGGATCAGCTCTGGCTGAATTGGCCCGGTGCCAGCATGCAACTACCCCCTCTGCAACAACACTGGCCACAGTTGCGCCGCAAACCCGCCGACTTCGATGCCCACTGCCGACTGATCGAGACACTGCTGGCGGTGATCGAACAGCTCGAGGATCGTCTTTACCGTCAGCATCACCCCAGAATTCGCGGGATCGGCGAGGCCTGCCGCTCGCTCGAAGACCTCGCCAGGCTGCGTGGCCTGGCGGTGCGCGCGGCCAATTACGAACGCTGCCCGCCCGGCCTGCAGATGCAACTGCGCTTTCTCTGCAACCGCATGCTCGATCAGGAGCAGGACGCGCATCTGCTCGCGCTGATCGAGCGCCTGCAGAGTGATCTGATCGAGCCGGCGCAGATTCGCCTGGCGCCCGGCGAGTGCTTCGCTCTGCTCACCCCACTGATCGAACAGCGCCTGCTGGGCATTCGCCTGAGCCTCGACTGAAACGTTGAAATAATCCCGAGGTCGCCCCATGTAGCAACCAACGTGCAAGCAAAGGTGCTCCATGAACGATCAGGACATCCACTCCGACGCTGTCGACGACAACGTGCAATCCACCACAGGCCTGGTGCTGCCCGCACAAAGGCTGCCGGACAAGCTTTACATCATACCCATCAACAACCGCCCGTTCTTCCCCGCGCAGGTGTTGCCGGTGATCGTCAACGAGCACCCCTGGGGGCGCACGCTCAAGCGCGTGGACAACACCGAGCACAAGTGCCTGGCGGTGTTCTTTGTCGACAACCCACCGGATGAGAACGGCGAGTTCGACCTGGACAGCCTGCCCGAGCACGGCACTCTGGTGCGTGTACACCACGTCAGCGAGGAAGGCGGCAAACTGCAGTTCGTCGCCCAGGGACTGACCCGCGTGCGTATTCGCGGCTGGCTGAGCCGTCGCGGTCCGTACCTGGCCGAAGTCGAATATCCCCAGCCGCCGGCCGACCCGCGTGACGAGGTCAAGGCCTACGGCATGGCGCTGATCAACGCGATCAAGGAGCTGCTGCCGCTCAACCCGCTGTATAGCGAGGAGCTGAAGAACTACCTCAATCGCTTCAGTCCCAATGAGCCCTCGCCGCTCACTGATTTCGCCGCTGCCCTGACCACCGCCTCCGGCCATGAGCTGCAGGAAGTGCTGGACACCGTGCCCATGCTCAAGCGCATGGAGAAGGTGCTGCCGCTGCTGCGCAAGGAGGTCGAGGTCGGCCGCCTGCAGAAAGAGCTGTCGGCCGAGGTGAACAAGCAGATTGGCGAGCGCCAGCGCGAGTTCTTCCTCAAGGAACAGCTCAAGCTGATCCAGCAGGAGCTGGGCATCAGCAAGGATGACAAGAGCGCGGATCGCGAGGAATTTCTTGCCCGCCTCGAAGGCAAGACCCTGCCTGCACCGGCGCGCAAGCGCATCGACGAGGAGTTGAACAAGCTGTCGATCCTCGAGACCGGCTCGCCCGAGTACGCCGTCACGCGCAACTACCTGGATTGGGCCACCGCCCTGCCCTGGGGTGTACAGGGCCAGGACAAGCTCGATCTGGGCCGCGCGCGCAAGGTGCTGGACAAGCACCACGCCGGCATGGACGACATCAAGCAGCGCATCACCGAGTTCCTCGCCGTCGGTGCCTTCAAAGGCGAGATCGCCGGTTCCATCGTGCTGCTGGTCGGTCCGCCCGGTGTGGGCAAGACCAGCATCGGCAAGTCCATCGCCGAATCGCTCGGCCGACCGTTCTACCGTTTCTCGGTAGGCGGCATGCGCGACGAGGCGGAGATCAAGGGCCATCGCCGCACCTACATCGGCGCCATGCCCGGCAAGCTGGTGCAGGCGCTGAAGGAAGCCGAGGTGATGAACCCGGTGATCATGCTCGACGAGATCGACAAGATGGGCACCAGCTACCAGGGCGACCCCGCCTCGGCGCTGCTGGAAACGCTGGACCCGGAGCAGAACGTCGAATTCCTCGACCACTACCTGGACCTGCGCCTGGACCTGTCCAAGGTGCTGTTCGTCTGCACCGCCAACACCCTCGACTCCATCCCCGGGCCCCTGCTCGACCGCATGGAAGTGATCCGCCTGTCCGGCTACATCACCGAGGAAAAACTCGCCATCGCCAAGCGCCATCTGTGGCCCAAGCAGTTGGAAAAAGCGGGTGTACCGAAAACGCGCCTGGCCATCAGCGACGCGGCGCTGCGTGCAGTGATCGAGGGCTACGCCCGCGAAGCCGGCGTGCGTCAGCTGGAGAAACAGTTGGGCAAGCTGGTGCGCAAGTCGGTGGTGAAGTTGCTGGACGATCCCGAGGCGAAGATTCGCATCGGCGCCAAGGACCTGGAGCAAGCCCTGGGCATGCCGGTGTTCCGCAACGAGCGGGTATTGGCTGGCACCGGGGTGATCACCGGGCTGGCCTGGACCAGCATGGGCGGCGCAACCCTGCCGATCGAGGCGACGCGCATCCACACGCTCAATCGCGGCTTCAAGCTTACCGGCCAGCTCGGCGAGGTCATGAAGGAATCGGCGGAGATCGCCTACAGCTACGTCAGCTCGCACCTCAAGCAGTTCGGTGGCGACCCGACCTTCTTCGACCAGGCCTTCGTCCACCTGCACGTGCCGGAAGGTGCCACACCCAAGGACGGCCCCAGCGCCGGCATCACCATGGCCAGCGCCCTGCTCTCCCTGGCGCGCAACCAGGCGCCGAAGAAAGGCGTGGCCATGACTGGCGAACTGACCCTCACCGGCCAGGTGTTGCCCATCGGCGGTGTGCGCGAGAAGGTGATCGCGGCGCGGCGGCAGAAGATTTACGAACTGATCCTGCCGGAGGCCAACCGCGGCAGCTACGAGGAACTACCGGACTACCTCAAGGAAGGCCTGAGCGTGCACTTCGCCAAACGCTATGGCGACGTAGCCAAGGTGTTGTTCGACTGACCAAGGTGCGCACGGCGCACCCTCCGGCTCGCTTGCCGCACCCCGGTGCGGCTATGCTGGGCCAGGTTTTGTTCGACTGGAGTTCATCATGCACGCCACCTTGCGCCTGCTTACCCTGCCCGCCCTGGCCCTGCTTACGGCCTGCGCCCATCAATCCGGTACGCTGGAATTAAAGAAGGACCGGCAGTGCCCGCTGACGCTGAACAAGGGCCAGCAACTGATTCTCAGCCTGCCCAGCAACCCCACCACCGGCTTTCGCTGGGAGGTGCGCGACGCGGCGCCGAACGTGCTGCAAAGTCTTGGCCCGGAGGTGTACAGCAATCCGGAAGACGCCGGGCTGGTGGGTGCTGGCGGCATTTCCACCTGGCGCTTCAGCGCTCGCGAACCGGGCGAAGGCCGGCTGCTACTGACCTACCAGCAACCCTGGGAGCCGAACGTGCCGCCGGCCGAAACCTTCGAATGCGAACTGCGGGTGAAGTGAGGAAGCCGCGCAAGACCCAGCTCCTGCGGGAGGGGTTTTAGATCCGTAGGGCGGGTGCAACCCGCCACCGGCTCATGGCGGGTTTCACCCGCCCTACAGGCTGAGAATGAACAAGGGGGGCATGATGCCCCCGCTTCCTCGTTTCGCGGCTGAAGCCGCTCCTACAGTTTGAGGCGCGCACGACCTTAGTCGAGCGTAGGAGCGGCTTCAGCCGCGAATGCCGCCCTCTCGTTCAGCTCGTAGGGCGGACTCAGGAGCGCAGCGAACAGTCCGCCGGCCTTCGTCGCCCCACAAATCCAACGGCGTACTGCTTCGCGAACGGATCGCCGCCCGGTACGCCCTACGATATCCCCGCGTACCTCAGCTCTTGAGCCGGTAACCGGTCTTGAAGATCCAGCCCACCAGCAAAATGCACAGCGCCAGAAAGCCCAGCACCATCGCCAGGCTGACGCCGACATTGACGTCGGAAACGCCGTAGAAGCTCCAGCGGAACGCGCTGATCAGGTACACCACCGGGTTGAACAGGGTCACCGTCTGCCAGGCCGGCGGCAGCATGCTGATCGAATAGAAGGCACCGCCCAGGAAGGTCAGCGGCGTGACGATCAGCGCCGGGACGATCTGCAGCTTCTCCCAGCCATCGGCCCACACGCCGATGATGAAGCCGAACAGGCTGAAGGTCAGCGCCGTCAGCACCAGAAACGCCGCCATCCAGATGGGATGCTGAATCTCGAAATCGACGAAAAGTCGCGCCGTGAGCAGGATGATGAGACCAAGGATCACCGACTTGGTCGCCGCCGCGCCAACATAGCCGATCAATATCTCCAGGTAGGACACCGGCGCCGACAGCAGCTCGTAGATGCTCCCGGAATACTTGGGCATGTAGATGCCGAACGAAGCGTTGGAAATGCTCTCGGTCAGCAGCGCCAACATGATCAGCCCCGGAATGATGAAGGCGCCGTAACTCACGCCCTGCACCTGGGTCATGCTCGAACCGATGGCCGAACCGAATACCACAAAGTACAGCGAGGTGCTGATCACCGGCGTGGCAATGCTCTGCAGCAGGGTGCGCCAGGTGCGCGCCAGCTCGAACAGGTAAATGGCCTTGATGGCATACAGGTTCATGCGCGCGACTCCTCCAGCAATGAAACGAAAATCTCCTCCAGCGAACTCTGGCTCGACTGCAGGTCCTTGAAGTCGATGCCGTGCTGGGCGAGTTCACGCAGCAGTTCGGCGATGCCGGTGTTCTCGTGCTGGGCATCGAAGGTGAACACCAGCGCATGCCCCTGATCCACCAGTTCCAGACCATAACGCGCCAGCTCGGCCGGTACGCAGGACAACGGCTGCTGCAGATGCAGGGTCAGCTGCTTCTTGCCCAGCTTGTGCATCAGCACCTGCTTGTCTTCCACCAGGATGATCCGGCCCTTGCTGATCACCCCGATACGGTCGGCCATTTCCTCGGCCTCCTCGATGTAGTGGGTGGTCAGGATGATGGTCACACCGCGCTCGCGCAGGCGGCGCACCATGTTCCACATGTCGCGACGCAGCTCGACGTCGACACCGGCAGTGGGCTCGTCGAGGAAGAGAATCTGCGGCTCGTGCGAGAGTGCCTTGGCGATCATCACCCGGCGCTTCATGCCGCCGGACAGTTCCATGATCTTGGCGTCCCGCTTGTCCCACAGCGACAGGTCCTTGAGCAGTTGCTCCAGATAGGCCGGATCGGGCTTCTTGCCGAACAGCCCACGGCTGAACTTGACCGTCGCCCAGACGGTTTCGAACACGTCGCTGACCAGCTCCTGCGGGACCAGGCCAATCTGCGAGCGGGCCGCGCGGTAGTCTCGGACGATGTCGTGGCCAGCCACCAGCACCCGGCCCTCGCCCGGATTGACGATGCCGCAGATGATGCTGATCAGGGTGGTCTTGCCCGCGCCGTTGGGGCCGAGCAAGGCGAAGATCTCGCCCTGGCGAATATCCAGGTCGATGCCCTGCAGGGCCGGGTGCCCGGACGCATAGATCTTGTTCAGTTGCGAAATGGAGATGACCGACTGCACGGTGAGAGTCCTTGCCTGCGGAAAACGCCACAGTTTACAGGGCATGAGGCAGCTACATCAGCGCACAGGAGAAAAAACGGCGCACTTGTGATGCGCCGGGGATGCGGCAGTGAGTTAGAAAACGATTACAGCGCTTGTGGCGATGTAACGATAGGCCAGGCTGCAGATGCCACCCGGCGTATTCAGCGGCCTTTCATGAATACACGCGAAGCCGTAGGGCGGGTGAAACCCGCCGCCTTGATTGGCGGGTTGCACCCGCCCTACAACGGAGTCAATAACCTGCCGGTGGCGATGAAGGCGCGCAGGTTGTCCAGTACCAGATCGGCCATCTGCTGGCGGGTCTCGACACTGCCACTGCCGACGTGCGGCAGTAGCACCACGTTGTCCAGCTCACGCAATGCAGCCGGCACCTGAGGTTCGCGCTCGAAGACGTCGAGGCCCGCCCCACCAATCACACCCTTTTGCAGTGCTGTGATCAGTGCGCTCTCTTCAACAACCGAGCCGCGCGCCACGTTGATCAGGAAGCCATCAGGCCCCAGCGCTTCGAGCACCTCGGCGTTGATCAGGTGATGGGTGGCCTTGCCGCCCGGGCAGGTCAGCACCAGGAAGTCCGCCCAGCGCGCCAGTGCCAGCAGATCGGGTTCGTGCTGATAAGCGCTGCCCTCGACCGCACGGCGGTTGTGGTAACGCACCGGCATGGAGAACCCCGAGGCGCGCAACGCCACTGCTTCACCGATGCGGCCGAGGCCGACGATGCCCAGGCGCTTGCCGCTGACCCGACGCGCCAGCGGGAAGCCCGTGGTGCTGCTCCAGGCGCCGCTGCGTACGAAGCGATCCGCTTCGGACAAACGCCGCGCGCTGTCGATCATCAGGCCCATGGCCAGATCAGCCACGCAGTCGTTGAGCACGTCCGGCGTGGTGCTGAGGGCGATGCCACGGTCACGCAGCAGATCCAGCGGATAAGGATCGTAGCCGACACCGAAGCTGCAGATGGCGCGCAGATTCGGCAGCAGCGCCAGCTGATCAGCCGTGCAGCCAAAACGCGCCGAAGACACCATGTAGATGAACTGCTCGCCCTGCTCGCGCAGAAAGGCCAGTGGCTCGGCCTGCAGCCAGAGCGCACTGACCTCGTATTCGTCGGCCAACTCGAGATTGAAGCGTTCGCTCAGCGGGCCGATCTGCAGCACCTTGAGTTTGCTCATGGATCCTCCTGTTTCGATCATGCGTTCTACAGCAGTTTGCCCGGATTCATCAGCCCGGATGGATCCAGCGCCTGCTTGATGCGGGCCATCAGTTCCAGCTCCAACGGCGCCTTGTAGTACTGCGCGGCCAGGCGCTTGGACTGGCCCAGGCCGTGTTCGGCGCTGATGCTGCCGGCATCTTTCAGGACCTGATCGTAGATCACCCGCATGATCGCCTCGGCCTGCGCCTTGAACGGGCCATCCTCGGCGCCGACTGGCTTGCTGATGTTGTAATGCAGGTTGCCGTCGCCGACGTGCCCGTAGGCCACGATACGGACGCCAGGAAAAGCCAGTTGCAGCGCCTGGTCGGTACGCGCGATGAAGTCGGGAATACGGCTGACTGGCACACTGATGTCGTGCTTGAGGCTCGGCCCCTCGTGATTCTGTGCCTCCGAGATGCCCTCGCGCAGTGCCCACAAGGCGCGCACCTGCGCATCGCTACCAGCCAGCACAGCATCCAACGCCGTGCCCTTTTCGAACGCCTCGCCGATGCCCTGCTCGAGCATCTCGTTCAACGGCGCATTGGGCTGGGTGTCGCTCAGTTCGATCAGTACATACCAGGGATGCGCTTCGGCGAAGGGATCGCTGACGCCGGTGACATGGCGCAGGACGAACTCGACGCTCTGCCGCGACATCAGCTCGAAGCCGGTCAGGCGGTCGCCGCACAGACCGCGCATCTGCCCGATCAGCTCGACGGCTGCCTGCGGGCTGGGCAGCGCCACCCAGGCGGTAGTCAGGCTGCGCACCGCCGGGAACAGCTTGAGCACGGCGGCGGTGATGATGCCAAGGGTACCCTCGCTGCCGATGAACAGGTGCTTGAGGTCATAGCCGGTATTGTCCTTGCGCAGGCCGCGCAGGCCGTCCCAGATGCGCCCGTCGGGCAGCACCACTTCCAGCCCCAGCGTCAGGTCGCGCATGTTGCCGTAACGCAGCACGGCGGTGCCGCCAGCATTGGTCGCCAGGTTGCCACCGACCGTACAGCTGCCCTCGGCACCCAACGACAGCGGGAACAGCCGGCCGACTTCGGCGGCGGCCTCCTGCAGCTGCTGCAAGATCACCCCGGCTTCGACGGTAATGGTTTCGTTGCCAATGTCCACTTCACGGATGCGCTTCATGCGCGTCAGCGACAGCACGATCTGCGCCCCGCAGTCGTCCGGAATGGAGCCGCCGCACAGGCCGGTATTGCCGCCCTGCGGCACCAGCGCGACGCTGGCCTGCGCGCACAGACGCACAACGGCAGCGACCTCCTCGGTCGAGGTCGGGCGCAGCACTGCAGCGGCCTGGCCGCGATAGGCACCACGCCAGTCGCTCAGGTAACTCTGCATGCGCTCGGCATCGAGGATCAGGCCGGCCTCGCCGACCACGTCGTGCAGCGCCTGGATCAGATCATCGGACAGGCCACTCATCTCAGGTCACCGGCGCCGGGTTGAACAGCACCAGGTCGTTGTGCAGGCGCAGGTGTTCGGCGCAGGTCTGCTTGCGACCGCTGGCCACGTCCAGATAGAGCTGGAAGATATGCCAACCCATTTCCTCCAGGGTCATATGCCCGGAGACGATCTGCCCGGCGTCGACGTCGATCAGGTCCGGCCAGCGCTCGGCCAGTTGGGTGCGCGTGGCCACCTTGATCACCGGCACCATGGACAGGCCATAAGGCGTGCCACGACCGGTGGTGAAGATGTGCAGGTTCATACCCGCCGCCAGTTGCAGGGTGCCGCAGATGAAGTCGCTGGCCGGCGTGGCGCAGAACCAAAGGCCCTTGCCACGAATGCGCTCACCGGGCGCCACGACGCCGGCAATCGGGCTGTTGCCGGACTTGGCGATGGAACCCATGGCCTTCTCGACGATGTTGTTCAGCCCGCCCTTCTTGTTGCCCGGCGTGGTGTTGGCGCTGCGGTCGGCCATGCCGCGCGACAGATACCGGTCGTACCAGTCCATCTCGCGGATCAGCGCATCGGCTACCTCGACGCTGGCGGCGCGCGGCGTGAGCAAGTGGATGCCGTCACGCACCTCGGTGTTCTCGGAGAACATCACCGTGGCGCCGGCGCGCACCAGCAGATCGGCGGCCACGCCCAGAGCCGGGTTGGCGGTGATGCCGGAGAAGGCATCGCTGCCGCCGCACTGCATGCCGACCACCAGTTCGGAAGCCGGTACGGTCTCGCGGCGACGCTGATCGAGCACCTTCAGGCGCTCCTCGATCATGCCCATGATCTGCTCGACCATGCCGGTGAAACCGGTGCCGGAATCCTGCAGGCGGAACAGCCAGTCCTCCTCGTCCATGCCGTTGGTGAGCTGATCACCATCCATCAACTGGCTGGCCTGCAGCTTCTCGCAGCCGAGGCTGATCACCAGTGCCTGACCGCCGAAGTTGGGGTTGCGGCTGATGTTGTACAGGGTGCGGATCGGCACCACGGCGTCCGGCGCGTTGATTGCCACGCCGCAGCCGTAGCTGTGCGACAGCGCCACCACATCGTCGACGTTGGGGTATTTGGGCAGGAGTTCCTTGCGCACGCGCTCGACCACGTGATCGAGCACGCCGACCACGCACTGCACGGTGGTGGTCACACCGAGGATATTGCGCGTGCCGACCGTGCCATCCGGGTTGCGGAAGCCCTCGAAGCTGTAGCCCTGCAGCGGCTCGCCGGGCGAGGTCTTGATCGTCGCCTTGGGCAGGTTGTCCAGCACAGGTGGCTCGGGCATGCGCAGCACCTGCTCGGTGACCCAGCTACCAGCGGCGATGGGTTTCAGCGCATAGCCAATGACCTCGCCATAGCGCACCACCTCGCCGCCCTCGGCAATGTCCACCAGCGCCACCTTGTGGCTTTGCGGGATGCCTTCGGCGGCCTTGAGGCCATCGTCGAACTGGCCGCCAGCGGCGACGCCCTGGTCATTGACCACCACGCCAACGTTGTCGGTCGGGTGCAGGCGGATGTAACGGGGCGAATCCTGATGGGGAATCAACTGCATGCTGCATGCTCCTGTTGTGCGTTCAGGATACCGAGCCAGGCTTGGAGGGAGTGGCATCATCGCCCCCTCCTGCGCCGAGCTCGACCCTGTGAATTTGGCCGACGATCAGGCCGAAGCTGACGACCGCCAGCAGGGCATTGAGGCCGACATAGGCCAATGCCGCATCGAAAGAACCGGTATGGCTAACCAGGTAGCCGATGACGATGGGTGTGGTGATCGCCGCCAGGTTGCCGAAAGTGTTGAACAACCCACCGGACAGGCCAAGGATCTGCCGTGGCGAGGTGTCGGCCACCAACGTCCAACCCAGCGAGCCGAGGCCCTTGCCGAAGAATGCCAGGGCCATCAGCGCCACCACCGCAGTGTCGCTGCCTGCGAAGATGCACAGCATCAGGCTGCTCGACAGCAGCAGGCCGAGCACCATCGGCAGCTTGCGCGCCAGGGTCAGCGAATGACCGCGACGCAGCATGCCGTCGGACAACAGCCCGCCAAGCACGCCGCCGACGCAGCCACTGATAGCCGGCAATGCAGCGGCAAAACCGGCACCGAGAATGCTCATGCCGCGCGCCTGCACCAGGTAGACGGGGAACCAGGTCAGGAAGAAGTAGGTAATGGCGTTGTTGCAGTACTGACCGAGATAGATGCCAATCATCGTGCGCTGACGCAGCAGCAGGCCCAGGTATCGCCACTGCGAGCCGCCTGTACTGCCGCGCTGCCCTTCGAGATCGATCAGTGCCCCGCCGCGCTCCAGGTAGGCCAACTCGGCCGCCTCGATACGCGGATGCTGGCGTGGCCCGTACAGCTGCTTCAACCACAGCAGTGACAACGCCAGGCCGAGGCAACCGAGCACGATGAATACCGCTTGCCAACCCATGGTTTGCACCACCCAGCCCATCAATGGGGCGAACAGCGCGGTGGCAGCATACTGCGCCGAGCTGGAGATGGCCGTGGCGGTGGCGCGCTCGGCAGTGGGAAACCAGGAGGCGATGATCCGCGCGTTGCCGGGAAAGCACGGCGCGCTGGCGAAACCCACCAGCAGCCGCAGCAAAAACATCGAGGTCACCGCCCAGGTGGTCGGCAGCCAGCCGACGAAACCCTGCAGCAGAGTCAGCGCCGACCAGACGAACAGCGCCAGGGTATAGACGGGTTTGGTGCCGAAGCGGTCGAACAGCCAACCGCCGGGAATCTGCCCGATGACGTAGGCCCAGCCGAAGGCCGAGAAGATGTAGCCGAGCGTCACCGCATCGATGCTCAGGCCGGCCTGCATCGCCGAACCGGCGACGGAGAGGCTGGAGCGATCGGCGAAGGTGATGGTGGTGACCAGAAACAGCATCAGCAGGATGCTGTAGCGCACACGACCCGGTTTGGCATCTGGCATCGGCAAGGCTCGTGAGACAGAAGGAAAGGCTCAGCCCGTAGGGCAGGCCGGGCGGCGTTCCGCGTCAGCCACGGTCATCAACCCGTAGGGTGGGCTTTAGCCCACCGATTGTAGTCACGGTGGGCTGAAGCCCACCCTACAAAGCCACGGGACGGCGCCAGGCTCGGCTCAACGCACCAGGCAGGGCTTCTTGTTATTGAAGGTCCAGCCCGGAATCAGGTACTGCATGGCCACCGCGTCGTCACGTGCGCCCAGGCCCTTGGCCTGATACAGCTCATGCGCCTTGGCCAGTGCGTCCCAGTCCAGTTCGACGCCCAGACCCGGCGTTTTCGGCACCTGCACCAGGCCACCTTCGATACGCAGTGGGTTGCGCGTCAGGTACTGGCCATCCTGCCAGATCCAGTGGGTATCGATGGCAGTGACTCGACCCGGCGCCGCGGCGGCGACGTGGGTGAACATGGCCAGCGAGATGTCGAAGTGGTTGTTCGAGTGCGAGCCCCAGGTCAGGCCCCAGTCGTTGCACATCTGCGCCACACGCACGGAACCGGCCATGGTCCAGAAGTGCGGGTCGGCCAGTGGAATGTCCACCGATTGCAGGGAGATGGTGTGGCCCATCTGCCGCCAGTCGGTTGCGATCATGTTGGTCGCGGTGGGCAGACCGGTGGCGCGGCGGAACTCGGCCATCACTTCACGACCGGAATAACCGTTCTCGGCGCCGCAAGGGTCTTCGGCATAGGCCAGCACGCCATGCAAGTCACGGCACAGGGCGATGGCCTGATCCAGCGACCAGCCGCCGTTGGGGTCCAGCGTCACACGAGCCTCGGGGAAGCGCGCGGCCAGGGCACGAATCGCCTCGACCTCGGCTTCGCCATGCAGCACGCCGCCCTTGAGCTTGAAGTCGTTGAAGCCATAGCGCGCATGCGCGGCCTCGGCCTGTTGGACGATGCTTTCCGGGGTCAGCGCGGTCTGGTTGCGCACACGCTCCCAGGTGTCATCGGCATCGCGCTCATCTCGGTAACCGAGGTCGGTCTTGTCCTTGTCACCGACGAAGAACAGATAACCGAGCATCTCCACCGCATCACGCTGCTGGCCTTCGCCAAGCAGGGCGGCGACTGGCACGCCGAGGTGCTGGCCGAGCAGGTCGAGCAGCGCCGACTCCAGCGCGGTGACGGCGTGGATGGTGATGCGCAAGTCGAAGGTCTGCAGGCCGCGACCGCCGGAATCGCGATCAGCGAAGGCGCGGCGCACCTGATTGAGCAATGCGTTGTAGTTGCCGACCGGCTGGCCGACGAGCATGGAGCGTGCGTCTTCGAGAGTCTTGCGAATGCCCTCGCCGCCGGGGACTTCGCCGACACCGACATGGCCGGCGCTGTCCTTGAGAATGAGGATGTTGCGAGTGAAATAAGGGCCGTGGGCTCCGCTCAGGTTGAGCAGCATGCTGTCTTGACCGGCTACCGGTACGACTTGCAGCTCGGTGATCAGCGGAGTGCCGACAGCGGCAGGAATCTGTGAAGTCATGAGCGTTACCCTGTTGTTCTTATGCGGGTTCGACAATGGTTCAGCGCGGTCGCGCCCGGCCTGCCGGAGCGCGACTGGGCCGCTCGCAGGCGCGAGCGGCCACCTGCGGTGTTACTGCGCGCCTTGCGCTTCGATCAGCTTGGCCAGGGCTTCGTACTCGTCCGGCAGCAGATCGGTCAGCGGCGCACGGACCGGACCAGCGTCGTAACCGACGATCTTGGCACCGGCCTTGACGATGCTCACGGCATAGCCGGCCTTGCGATTGCGGATATCCAGGTACGGCAGGAAGAAATCGTCGATCAGCTTGCCAACGGTGGCGTGATCTTCTGCAGCAATGGCGCGGTAGAAGTCCATGGCGGTTTTCGGGATGAAGTTGAACACAGCCGAGGAATAGACCGGAACACCCAGCGCTCGGTAAGCCGCAGCATAGACTTCAGCGGTCGGCAGGCCGCCGAGGTAGGTCAGGCGCTCACCCAGGCGGCGACGGATCGACACCATCAGCTCGATGTCGCCCAGGCCGTCCTTGTAGCCGATCAGGTTCGGGCAGCGCTCGGCCAGTTGCTCCAGCAGATTGGCATTGAGGCGGCAGACGTTACGGTTGTAGATCACCACACCGATTTTCACCGACTTGCAGACCTGCTCGACGTGAGCGGCGACGCCGTCCTGAGAGGCTTCGGTCAGGTAGTGCGGCAGCAGCAGCAAGCCCTTGGCGCCCAGACGCTCGGCTTCCTGCGCCATCTGGATGGCAACGCGAGTCGGGCCGCCAACGCCAGCCAGGATAGGCACGGACTTCTCGCAGGTATCAACGGCTGTCTTGATCACGGCGCTGTATTCGTCCGGCGCCAGGGAGAAGAACTCGCCAGTACCACCGGCAGCGAACAGGGCGGAAGCACCGTAAGGCGCCAGCCACTCGAGGCGGCGCACGTAGCCGGCCTGATTGAAATCACCGGCGGCATCGAAGTCGGTCACCGGGAAAGACAGCAGACCAGAAGAGAGGATGGACTTAAGTTCTTGTGGATTCATTATGCGAACACCCTAGTAAAGCGAGTTGTGAGGAATAGCGTCAGCCGCAGCTGTAGAGATACGTTATCGTACAACAACAAAAAAAACACCAGTTTTTATATCGTCCGTTCGTCGAAGATTTCCCTCCCCTCGCCCGCCTCGCCAGAAACCGCTACACAAGCGCCAAGCTCAGACTAGAGCAGGCTCCATGATCACGCCAACGGAAATGGCAGCGCAATCATCATTGGTCATGAGCAGCGTTGACAGGTCAGGAACAGACTGGTACTAATTTCACCAAGTCATACGACAACCTATGACATTCCAATAAAAACAAACGAGGCCAGGTCATGTCACAGACCTTCACTGCCGCCACCTGCTGCCAACGTGCGCATCGTTACATCGCTGCCAGCTCCCGTCAGTACGGCGCAGCCTGCACTGGCTTCGTTGCCATCCTTGCCCATGCTCAAGCTTGCTGCAGCGCGGATCGCCTGCTGATCCCGGTGCACGACTGAACCGTACCTTCGCCATTGCGGCCGAGGGCCGCACCAAGTCCGGAGCCCCTGCCAAGATGTACGAAGCCCCCCGCAACAGCACACCTCAGATCGTCGAGATGCAAGTCATCCCGGTTGCCGGCCATGACAGCATGTTGCTCAACCTGTGTGGCGCTCACGCCCCCTACTTCACCCGCAATCTGGTGCTGCTCAAGGACAATGCCGGACGCATCGGCAGTGGTGAGGTCCCCGGTGGCGAAGGTATCCGTCAGGCACTGGAACGCTGCCGCGAACTGGTGATTGGGCAACCGGTCGGCCGCTACAACCGCATTCTCAATAGTCTGCGCCAGGCCATCGCCGGGCCGGCCAAAGGGCCACAGACCACCCAGCATCAGGTCACATCCGAATCCGAGGCACGTGTGCTCAAGCAGCCGCACGAGATCAACCTGCGCCTGGACAACGTGATCACCGCAGTAGAAGCCGCCCTGCTCGACCTGCTCGGCCAACATCTGGACGTGCCGGCCTGCGAACTGCTTGGCAGCGGCCAGCAACGCGATCATGTGCCGATGCTCGCCTACCTCTTCTATATCGGTGAACGTCAGCGCAGCGACCTGCCCTACCTCGCCGGCCAAGGTTCGCATGACGACTGGTATCACCTGCGCCATCAGGCCGCGATGACACCACAGGCCATCGCCCGCCTGGCCGAAGCCGCCCATGCGCGCTATGGCTTCAACGACTTCAAGCTCAAGGGCGGCGTGATGCGTGGCGCCGAGGAGATGGATGCCATCCGCGCGATCAAGGCGCGCTTCCCTGATGCCCGCGTCACCCTCGACCCCAACGGCGCCTGGTCGCTGGATGAAGCCATCGCCCTGTGCCAAGGCCAGAACCATGTGCTGGCCTACGCCGAAGACCCGTGCGGCCCGGAGAACGGTTACTCGGGACGCGAGGTGATGGCCGAGTTCAAGCGTGCCACCGGCATTCCTACCGCCACCAACATGGTCGCCACCGACTGGCGGCAAATGGGCCACTCACTGCGCCTCGAGGCGGTGGACATCCCGCTGGCCGACCCGCACTTCTGGACCATGCAGGGCGCTGTACGCCTCGGTCAGGTATGTGAGGAATTCGGCCTGACCTGGGGCTCGCACTCCAACAACCATTTCGACATTTCCCTGGCCATGTTCACGCATGCCGCCGCAGCCGTGCCGGGCCGCATCACCGCCATCGACACGCACTGGATCTGGCAGGAAGGCGAAGAGCGCCTGACCCGCGAACCGCTGCAGATCATCGGTGGTCAGGTAGAGGTTCCCAGCAAGCCCGGCCTCGGCATCGAGCCCGACATGGAGCGGATCATGGCCGCTCACGAGCTTTACAAGAAGGTGGCCAACGGCGCGCGTGACGACGCCATGGCCATGCAGTACCTGGTTCCGGGTTGGCAGTACGACCCGAAACGTCCCAGCCTCGGCCGCGACTGACTCGCGCGGCTTTCATCCCAAACCGGAGTATTCCAATGAAAAAAACATTCCGCGCTTCTCTCCTTTCTGCCCTGGTCGGTGTCGGCGCCCTGGTCACCCACGCCGCCACCTTCGCCGATGAGGTCAAGTGGCCGACCCGCCCAATCCAGGTGGTGGTGATCGCCAACCCCGGCGGCGACACCGACTTCAACGCCCGCATGATGGCCAAGTATTTCAACGAGATCACCGGCAAGACCATGGTGGTGACCAACGTCGCTGGCGGTGGTGGCACCCTGGCAGCCGAACAGGTCAAGGGCGCAGCGGCGGATGGCAACACCATCCTCTTCACCCACCCGGGCCAGCTGATCGTCAACGAAGTCGCCGGTCTGACCGAAGACAGCTTCGAGACCTTCGATGTTTCCTGCATCGCTGGCGTCGACAAGAGCACCGTATTCGTTGCCTCCAAACAATCCGGCGTGACCAGCATGCAGGACCTGGTGGACAAATCGAAAGCCAACCCCGGCAGCATCACCTACGGCACCGAGATGGGCAGCTTCTCGCACATCCAGGGCCTGATGCTGGAAAAACTCACCGGCGCCAAACTGAAGATGGTCGACGGTGGCACCGTATCCGACCGAGTGGTCGGCATGCTCGGTGGTCGTCTGGACATGGGCGCCATCACCTATGGCTCCGTACAGGACTACGTGCAGGGCGGGCAGATGGTCGCACTGGGCCAGCCCAACGAGGAACGCAACGCCATGCTCGGCGAGGTTCCGACCCTCAAGGAGCAAGGCCTCGACATCACCATGGACAAGCCCTACGTCGTGGCTTTCCCGAAAGGCACCGACCCGGCGATCGTGAAGAAGATGTCTGACATCATGAAGCAGATCACCGAGCAACCTGGGTACGCCGAAGACCTGAAGAAGTTCAAGCAACCGGTCGCGTTCTACGGCACCGAAGAGGCCAAGCAGATTCTGGCCAAGACCCGCGAAGACTTCCTGCAGTTCAAGGATGAGCTGCGCAAGGCCAAGTAAGCCATAACGCAGCCCCGACCCGATCGATTCGGGCCGGGACTGCGCCTCAGAACATCGAGGTACATGATGAACACCCTCAACAAAAAAGAACTGATCATTGGCATCGCCATGCTCGGCGCCAGCCTTGCCTACCTGGTCATGGCGCAACAGTTGCCAGGACATGACGGTGTCGATGCGGCGACTGTGCCGAAACTGCTGGCCGGATTCCTGTCTCTGCTTGGCGTGATGCAACTGATCAGCGCCTTTGCCAAACCCAAGGTAGCCGCCGAACCCGCAAGCCCGGCGCCGGTAGAAGCTGAAGAGCAACCGGCTGAAGTCATAGAACCCAAGACCGTCCTCAAGACCCTCGGCCTGATCCTCGGCTACATGGCCCTGCTCGGCCCTGTGGGCTTCCCGATCATGACCGTGGTTTACCTCTATCTGCAGTTCCTCGTGCTGACGCCGGTAAACCAGAAAGCCAGACACCTGACCTATCTGCTGATTGCCGTTGCCTGCTCTGCGATCATCTTCCTGCTGTTCCGCGAGGCCTTCGATCTGTTGCTGCCCGCTGGCCTGCTGAACAACTTCATCTGAGGATCGACCATGCTCGAATTACTGCAGCAAGGCTTCGGTGCCGTTTTTTCACTCAACATCATGATGCTGATGGCCGTCGGCGTAGCCATGGGCATCGTCTTCGGCGCGGTACCCGGCCTGTCCGCGACCATGGCTGTAGCACTGTGCCTGCCGCTGACCTTCACCATGGGCCCACAGGCTGGTCTTTCCCTGCTGGTCGCGCTGTTCATCGGTGCCACCTCGGGCGGGCTGATTTCGGCGATTCTGCTGAAGATTCCGGGAACGCCGTCATCGATCGCGACCGTGTTCGATGGCGGCCCGCTGATGGAACAGGGCCACGGCGTCAAGGCGCTGGGCGTCGGCATCGTGTTTTCCTTCCTCGGCACCATCTTCAGCATCGTCGCACTGATGTTCATCGCCCCGCAGTTGGCCAAGGTGGCCCTGAGCTTCGGCCCGCATGAATACTTCGCCATTGCGGTGTTCTCCCTGACCCTGATCGCCACCCTATCCGCCGGCTCCATGGTCAAGGGGCTGTTCGCCGGTGCGCTGGGTATCGCCGTGTCCACCGTCGGCATTGCACCGGTCGAGGCCGTGCGCCGCTTCACCTTCGGTATCAGCGAGCTCAACGGCGGCTTCTCGATGCTGACAGTGATGATCGGCATGTTCGCCGTGGCCGAGATCATCAAGCTCGCCGAAAGCGGCCGTCATGCCGTGCAAGGCAAGGCCAGATCGGTGAGCATGAAGAACATCAAGGGCTTCGGCTTCTCGCTCAAGGAATTCCGCGAGCAACTGCCCAACGCCGGCCGCTCCGGCCTGATCGGCCTGGGCATCGGCATTCTGCCGGGCATCGGCGCCGGTACCTCGAACCTGGTGTCCTACATCATCGCCAAGAAACGCGCGAAAGACGGTCACACCTACGGCAAGGGCAATATCGGCGGCGTGGTCGCCAGTGAAACGGCCAACAACGCCGGTATCGGCGGCGCCATGATGCCGCTGATGACCCTGGGCATTCCAGGCGACACCGTCACCGCGATCATGCTCGGCGGCTTCCTGATCCACGGCATCCAACCGGGCCCACTGCTGTTCATCAGCCAGGGGCCGCTGGTGTACACCATTTTTGCCGCATTGATCGTTGCCACCTGCATGATGCTGTTCATGGAGTTCTATGGCCTGCGTCTGTTCATCAAGCTGCTCGACGTGCCCAAGCACATCCTGCTGCCGATCATTCTGGTGCTCTGCGTGGTCGGTGCCTTCGGTCTGTCCAGCCGCCTGTTCGACGTCTGGTCGATCCTGCTGTTCGGTCTGCTCGGCTATGCCTTCGTCAAGGCCGGGATGCCAGCAGCGCCGTTCATCATCGGCTTTATCCTCGGGCCGATGGCAGAAACCAACCTGCGCCGTGGTCTGATGCTGTCGGATGGCAGCTTCGCCGAGTTCTTCACCAATCCGATTGCCGGCACCTTCCTCGGCCTGGCCCTGGCGTTCGTTCTCTGGCAGGTGTTCAGCGCGCTGCGTCCCAAACCCAGCGCGATCAACGAGATCCTGCGTACCTGACACCCCCCACCTTGCCGCCCCCTCTGCTCAGGGGGGCGGTGCATTTCTGACTCCCGCCCCTTTCGCCTTCAGCAGGCTGTTGAAAAACTACCTGCGTTGCCATTGCTGCGTTAAAAACAGGCTCAAAATGCTCATTTACAGCTCGTAAACTGCGCTTTTTCGCCTGTTTTTGCGGGGCCGCCATCGGTATTGCACAGGCTGCCTCGCCTACGTTTTTCAACGGCCTTCTAGCCCTCTACAACGCCAACTGCAGCGGCTTGAGCACGATAATGGACGCGCTCATTGATCCAGGTCTAATCTAATCAACCACTAGATTGATACCCGGAATGAATCAATGTTCGACCTGGCTCAACTGCGCTGTTTCACCACCCTGGCCGCCGAGCTGAATTTCCGTCGCGCCGCCGAACGCCTGAACATGACCCAGCCGCCGCTGAGCCGGCAGATCCAGTTGCTCGAACATCAGCTTGGCGTGAGCCTGTTCACCCGCAGCACCCGCTCGGTTGCCTTGACGGCGGCTGGCCGTGCCTTCTTCGTCGAAGCCCAGGCGCTGCTCGATCAGGCCCACCGCGCCGCGCAGAGCGCCCGGCTGGCCGCCATCGGCGAAAGTGGCGCGCTCAATATCAGCTTCGTCGCCAGCGCGGTGTATGACGTGTTGCCACGCGCGATAACTGCGGCCAAACGTGAACGCCCGGGCGTGGATATCGCCCTGCTGGAAATGAGCACCTTCGAGCAGGTGCAGGCACTGCGCGCCAGACGCGTGGACCTGGCCATCGTGCGCGCGCCGTTGCAGCAACCCGGGCTGATCAGCGAACGCCTGCTGCGCGAACCCTTCGTGCTGGCCGCGCCCGCCGAACATCCGCTGGCGCAGCACGAACGGCCGACCCTGGAAATGCTCCATGGCCAGCCCTTCATTCTTTATGCGCATACCGCCTGGCAGCCTTTCAACGAGCTGCACACCGGCCTGTTTCGCGCCAGCGGCATCCAGCCTGAATTCGTTCAGGCGCTGGGCTCGACCCTGACCATCCTGTCGCTGGTCAATGCCGGCATGGGGCTGGCACTGGTGCCACGCAGCGCCAGTGCCATCCGCTTCGAGCAGGTGCGTTTCCGCGACCTGCCGCTACCGGCAGGCGTATGCGGGGAGTTGCATCTGGTATGGCGCGACGACAACGACAACCCTGCCTTGTCGTCGATGATCGCTGCCGTGCGCCAGGCCGCTCGCGACATCTATCCGCAGAACTGACGGCTCAGGCGCGTTTGCCGACTTCCACCTGCTGCACCGTCCAGCCGGCAACCTGCTCGCTCAGGCTCAGGCCAAGGCCTGGACGAGTTGGCACCAACATGCGTCCGTCACGAATGTCCAGACGCTCGTTGAACAGCGGCTCCAACCACTCGAAATGCTCGACCCAGGGTTCGCGCGTGTGGCTCGCGGCCAGGTGCACGTGCAGCTCCATGGCGAAGTGCGGTGCCAGGGTCATGCCGGCCTGCTCGGCGAGCGTCTGCACGCGCAGGTAGGGCGTGATGCCGCCGACACGCGGCGCATCGGGCATGAGGAAGTCGGCGCCGCGCTGGCGAATGAACTCCCAGTGCTCGGCCGGGCTGGTGAGCATCTCACCGGTGGCGATCGGCGTATCGAACAGGCGCACCAGCTCGGCATGGCCTTCGGCGTCGTAGCAGTCCAGCGGCTCCTCGATCCAGATCAGGTCGAAGGGCTCCAGACGACGGCACATGCGCCGTGCGGTCGGGCGATCCCATTGCTGGTTGGCGTCGACCATCAGCGGGAAGCTCTCGCCCAGGTGTTCACGCACCGTGCTGACGCGGTGGATATCCAGCGCCCAGTCGGGCTGGCCGACCTTGAGCTTGATACCGCCAATGCCCTTCTCGCGGGAAATGTCGGTGTTCTTCAGCAACTGATCGAGCGGCGTATGCAGAAAGCCGCCGGAGGTGTTGTAGCAGCGCACCGAATCGCGATGGCTACCGAGCAGGCGTGCCAGCGATAGGCCGGCGCGGCGCGCCTTGAGATCCCACAGGGCGACGTCGAAGGCGCCGATGGCCTGGGTCGCCAGGCCGCTGCGCCCCACCGAGGCGCCAGCCCAGCACAGCTTGTCCCAGAGTTTGGCGATATCACTGGGGTTCTCGCCAATCAGGTTAGGCGCCACTTCCAGTGCGTGGGCGAACTGGCCGGGGCCTCCGGCGCGCTTGGAGTAGCTGAAGCCCAGGCCACGGTGACCGTCGCGGGTTTCGATCTCGGCGATCAGAATGGCGATCTCGGTCATCGGCTTCTGCCGTCCGGTCAACACCTTGGCATCGCTGATCGGGTTGGCCAGCGGCAGCGCTACCGAGCGCAGGCTGAGCCAGGTAATACGGTCGTCGTCGGCGCGTGGGGCGGCGTTATCGGTCATGACATCTTCCTCGTGATGAAACTCGGCGCCCCAATGGGCCGCCGAAAATGGACAACCCGAGCCAGATTAAGATGATTGCGCAATCATTCAAGCATCAGAATCCCCCGCCAAGGCCTGGCCTGCTCATGGCCATTTGCCGGACACGTCTAGACGTTTCACAAATCTGCAACATTCACCGTCTACGCTGAATATGTCCCGCTCCGCCTGACCTCCGAGGCATCCCATCATGTTCCTGCAAAAATCCCTGCGCGCGCAGATTCTCGCCCTGCTCGGCGGCAGTCTGGCGCTGATCCTGATCACCGCACTGGCCTGCTTCAGCTTCCTCTCCAGCGGCATTCAGTCCTACCGTGGCCTGCTCGACGGACCGCTGGAATCTTCGCGCCTGATCGACGCGGCCAATGTCGAATTCAAGATCCAGGTGCAGGAATGGAAGAACGTCCTGTTGCGCGGCCAGGACAGCGCCAACCTGCAACGCTACTGGGGCCAGTTCGAAGCGCAGGAACGCAAGGTGCAGGACCTTCTCGGTCAGTTGACCCAAGTCGCCGCTGCCGACCCGGCGTTGAAGACGCAGGTCGAGCGCCTGCGCAGCGAACATCAGGCGCTCGGCGGCAATTATCGCAAGGGCCGCGACGCCTTCGTCGCCGCCGGTGCCGATGCCCAGGCTGGCGATGCGGCGGTAAAAGGCATCGACCGCGCCGCCAGCGAGCAGATGACCGCGCTGGTCGAGCAGTTGCGCCAGAACAGCCTGAGCCAGGCCGAGCAGATCAATGCCAGCGCCGCGCGCACCATTCTCAGCGGCACCCTCGTGATGCTGGCCGCGGCCATGGTCATCGCCGTATTCAGTCTGTGGCTGGTCAATCGCAATCTGATCATCCCCATCCGCCATCTGATCGGCCATGTCGATCAGCTCAGCCAGGGCCGCTTCGGCCAACGCGTGGAAAGCACCCGCAAGGATGAGCTTGGCCTGCTGGCGCGCGCCGCGAATACCCTGCGCGACTTCCTCGCCAGCACCAGCGAGCGCCTGCACCACAGTACGCAAAACCTCGACAGCGCCAGCAGCGAGTTGAACGCCATCGCCTCACGCATGACCGAGGGCGTCAGCGAGCAGTTCGAGCGTACCGATCAGGTCGCCACAGCCATGCACGAGATGTCCGCCACCGCCCAGGAAGTCGCACGCCATGCCGCCGAAGCCGCGAACGCGGCCAACGATGCCGACGATTCGGCGCGCCAGGGCAGCACGGTGATGCAATCGACCATCGCCACCATCACCGACATCCGCGGCGAGATCGCCAATACCGCCGAGGTGATCCGTCGCCTGGAAAGCGACAGCGGGCGCATCGGCAAGGTGCTGGAGGTGATCCGCGGCATCGCCGAACAAACCAACCTGCTGGCCCTCAACGCCGCCATTGAAGCCGCGCGTGCCGGCGAACAGGGCCGTGGTTTCGCCGTGGTCGCCGACGAGGTGCGCACCCTGGCCCAGCGCACCGCCGAGTCCACCGCCGAGATCAACCAGATCATCGATACCGTGCAGAGCGGCGCACTGAACGCTGTACGCGCCATCGAGAGCGGCCAGCAGCGCAGCGAACAGGGCGTGACCCAGGTCACCGAGGCTGGCGCCATGCTGCAGCGCATCACCGAGGCAGTGGAGGCCATCCGCGACATGAACCAGCAGATTGCCACGGCAGCCGAAGAGCAAACCTCGGTAGCCGAGGACATCTCGCGCAACCTTACCGAGCTGACCGCCATCGCCAGTGCCAACCAGGACAACGTCGAGCGCACGCAGAAGGCCAGCCGCAACCTGCACGACATGTCCGGGCAACTGGGCGAAGTGACCCGCCGCCTGGGATCCTGAGCCTACTGGCGAACCGGCACGGATACGAAGCGCGGCTCGCCCCGGCGCCTGCAGCCTGCTCGCCTTGACGCAGGCTGCGGCCCTCCCACTCGCTGACGGGGCAGGTACACAGGGCGGACAAGCCACCGGAATGTCCGCCTCACCCACTGAAAACAGGCAAACGACAAAAGGTCGCAATTAACCCTTGCTATTTATGTAATAGGAATTATTCTCAGTTACGTAATGACGGCCAAGGAGACCTGCCATGACCTACCTGATCGATGCCTGGCTGGACCGCCCGCATCCCTATCTGCGCATCCTCAACCGCGAAACCGGGGAAGTCTGCGCCATGCTGGAAGAAGAAGCCCTCGACGAACTGCGCGACCAGGGCGACCTGGACCTGCACGAGCTCAGCTCCAGCGAGCCCATCGTGCTCAAGGAGCTGGTGCGCAGCCTGTTTCTCTACTGCTATGCACGGGCCCTGCGTCCATGAACAGAGTCGCGGCGGCCGAGTCATCACCCTATTTCCGGTGCGCGCGGCGCACCCTACCCTGTCTCGCAGCAGTGTAGGGTGGACGACGCTTCACCCGTCCACCGTGGTCGCGAATGGTGGACAAAAACAGCGTTGTCCACCCTGCGATACTTAAACAATTGGCGCGCGCGGCGCACCCTACCCAGAGAAACGCAAACGGGGCGCCCTGTCAGCCAGAGCGCCCCGTTTCGTAGGGTGTAGCGGGGCCGCCCAGGACGTGCGCACCGCTACTGCGATCGCTTACAGGATGTCGAGCAGCTCGACATCGAATACCAGCACACTGTGCGGCGGGATGCTGCCGACGCCCTGGGCGCCGTAGGCCAGCTCGCTCGGTACGTAGAGGCGCCACTTGCTGCCGGTACCCATCAGTTGCAACGCCTCGACCCAACCCGGAATCACGCCACCAACCGGGAATTCAGCCGGCTGGCCACGCTCGTAGGAGCTGTCGAACACGGTGCCGTCGATCAGGGTGCCGTGGTAGTGGGTACGCACCTGATCCTCAGCCGACGGCTTGGCACCCTCGCCTGCGACCAGCACTTCATACTGCAGGCCGGAGGCCAATACGGTCACGCCTTCGCGCTTGGCATTCTCGACCAGGTAGGCACGGCCTTCGCCAGCAGCGGCTTCGGCCTTGGCGGCAGCTTCGGCCTGCATGATTTCGCGGATGACCTTGAAACTGGCGCCCAGCTCGGCTTCGGAAACACGACTGGCCTGGCCGCTGAAAGCGTCGGTCAGACCGGCGAGGATGGCCGTCAGGTCAACGCCGGGCGGCGGGTTGTCACGCAACTGACCACCGAGTTGACGACCGATGCCGTAGCTGACACGACCTTCATCGGAGGACAGATCGGGGCTGAAGTTGAGTTCGGACATGAAAGGCTCCGCTTGGGGCTGTGAAAAAGGCCCGCCAGACTAGCACAGAAGCACGCGCGCCCCATCCTTGCCGTTCATCGCCCCAGGAAGCATTTCAGTCACCCTTGATCTGGCGCAATTGCTACTACCTTTAGCTAATCGTAATGTATTGAAACAATAGATAGCATATTGACATCACACTTCGCCCCCTCATTACGCAGGAGCGTACGTCATGCACAACGGCTCTCGAGTCAGTCTTCGGACATGGATATGGCGTGCATTCGTGCAAACGGCTCTGATTCCACTGATTCTGGTGGAGACAGTACTGATCAGCGTCTATCTGCTCACCAACGTCTCCATCCGTGACGCACAGATATCCCACTTGCGCTCTACCGCGTTGAGCGACCTGCAGGCTGCAGCGGGTCAGGAAGCTCACCTGGTCGAGAGCGAGCTGGGCCATATTGCTCGTCTGACCAGCACCTACGCCTCCCTGACCCAGAGCACGCTAAACGACAGCCAGCCGGTCGCGCCGGCAGAGTTGGCAGTGACTCCCAGCGGGGTGCGCTACAGTCCCAGCGATGAAGGTGGCGCGGCATCCTTCTACTCCAACGCCACACCGCCGGAGCAGCAGGACCTGCAAAAAGTCGCGCGCCTGGCCAATCTCGATCCGCTGATGCGCGAAATCGTGCAGCAGAACCCGCTGGTGGCCAGCATCTATTTCAACAGCTGGGACAGCTACAACCGCATCTATCCCTGGTTCGACACACCCGCGCAGTATCCCCACGACATGGTGATACCCGATTACAACTTCTATTACCTCGCTGACGCCAAGCACAATCCCGAACGCAAGGTCGCCTGGACCGGTGTCTACCTCGACCCAGCAGGCCAGGGCTGGATGCTCTCGGCCGTTGCCCCCGTGCTACGCGGGGACTTTCTCGAAGGCGTAGTCGGCCTGGACATCACAGTCGGCAAGTTGCTCGAACATATCCAGAGCCTCGAGGTGCCATGGAACGGATATGGCGTGATCGTCAGCAACGAAATGAACATCATGGCCTTGCCTCCAGCCGGAGAGGACGACTTCGGCCTGGATGAACTGACCACTCACTCCTACGACGAAGCCATCAGTTCGGAGCTGTTCAAACCCGAGGACTTCAATCTGCTCAAACGTGCCGATACCGGAGGCCTCGCCAACGCCATTGCGCAGCGGGACAAAGGCGTGCTTTCCGTCACTCTCAACGACCGTCCACACCTGGTTGCCTGGGCAACGATCCCATCCACCGACTGGCATCTGCTGACGGTGGTCGATGAGATGGAGGTATTCAGCCAGACCAACGAACTCGCCAGCCACTACCGCAACATCGGCTACCTGCTGATCGGCGGTCTGATGCTGTTCTATCTGGTGTTCTTTGCCTTCATGTGGGGCCGCGCCCGCGAGCTGACCGAGCGTCTGCGCAAACCCATCAGTGGCATCGTCACCATGCTCCGTGAGATTGGCCAGGGCAACTGGAAGCCGAAACGCCCGGCGACCACCATCGACGAACTGGAAGCCATCATCGATGACGTCGAATCCATGGGCCAGCGCCTTGAGCGCAGTGCCACGCAGCTGCAACGTGCCAGCCACGAAGCCCAGGAAGCTAGCCGCGCCAAGAGTCAGTTCATCTCCAGCATGAGCCATGAGTTGCGTACCCCGCTGAACGCGATACAGGGTTTCGCCCAACTGATGCGAATGCAGCAGGGGCCACAGGGGCAGCAGGACACCGACTACCTCGAAGAAATTCTGCTCGCCAGCCGCCACCTCAACCAGTTGGTGGGCGACATTCTCGACTGGTCGAGCCTGCAGAGTGACCTGCCGCGCCTGGAAATGGCCAAAGTGGACGCAGTGGCCCTGATGAACGAGTGTGCCGACCTGGTAGCACCCGAGGTCGAAGCCCGCGGTTTGAAGTTAGAGCTGTCCTTGCCGCCGAGTCAGGTGCCGGTACTGGCAGACGCGCGCCGCCTGCGCCAGGTGCTGCTCAACCTGCTATCGAACGCCATCAAGTACACACCAGCAGGCAGCGTCAGCCTCAGCTGCATGGAACACGACGGTCGAGTGCGCTTGATGGTCAGCGATACCGGCATGGGCATCACCAGCGAGCTGCAGCCTCTCCTGTTCGAACCCTTCCAGCGTCTCGGCCAGGAAAACGGCGCCATCCAGGGCACCGGAATTGGCCTATCGTTGTGCAAGGAATATGCAGCGCTGATGAATGGAGAGATGGGCCTGCACAGCGAGCCGAACAAGGGCAGCAGTTTCTGGATCGACCTGCCCCGCTACGTCGAGCCCAGCCGACCTGTAACCACCTCGCTGGCGCAACACCCAGCCTGCGTGTATCACGGCGACCTTGATGCTACGAATCGAGAGGTCGTCAGCACGGCGCTGGCGAACATCGACCTGCTGCAGTTCGACGACGGCAACCAGCTACTGGCTGCTCTGCTGGCCAGACGTCCTGATCTGCTGCTGCTCAGCGTAGAGCTCAATGGTATGGACGGACGCGACCTGCTACGCACCTTGCGCCAGAATGCTGAACTGGCCGACCTGCCAATCGTACTGCTGAGCCGTGAAGATCAACTGCAGGAACTGGTCGGCCTGGGCGGTAGTGCCTTGCTGGGTGTGCCCATCGACGCCAATGAACTGTGCCAATTGGTCAGCGACCTTACCGGCAAGGAGGCGACTTATGCTGTCTAAGGACTTCACTCAATCGCGGGTGGTCATCGTCGATGACGTCGTCGCCAACAGTCGCTTGCTGGAATCCAGCCTCAAGGCTTTCGGCATGCGCAATACCATCAGCTTTTCCGACTCTGCCGCCGCGCTGGAATGGTTGCAGCACAACCCCTGGAACCTGCTGCTGCTGGATCTGGACATGCCGGCGCCGAATGGCTTCGACATCCTCCGCGCCCTGGCCGAACGCGATCGCAGCAGCAACCCGATCATCATCATCACCGCGCTGAACGACAGCGTCAGCCGCCGCACCGGCCTGGAGCTGGGTGCCAACGACTACCTGAGCAAACCGGTCGACCTGCCCGAGGTGATCCTGCGCGTGCGCAGCAACCTGCAACTCAGCCAGGCCAGCCTGGCCCTACACGAAGCCAACACGACCCTGGAACAACGCGTGCGCGAACGCACGACGCAGCTGACTCAGAGCTATGGCGCAGTAGTGCGTACCCTGGCACGTGCGGCTGCCTACCGTGACAGCGAGACCGGCAACCATATCGTACGTATCGGTGAGTCCGCCGCGTTGATTGCCGAGGCTCACGGCATGAGCGCCGACTGGGTCAAGCTGATTCGTCAGGCCGCCCCGATGCACGATGTCGGCAAGATCGGTATCGCCGACCACATCCTACTCAAGCCAGGCCCACTGAGCGATGATGAGCGCGGGCAGATGCAGGAGCACCCAGCAATCGGCCACTCCATTCTCACCGACCAGCACGCCTCTGAGCTCACCGCTCTGGCCGCAGAAATTTCCCTGACCCATCACGAGAAATGGGATGGCAGTGGCTATCCCAATGGACTGAGCGGCGAACAGATTCCCTTGTCTGGACGCATCGTCGCGATTTGCGACGTCTACGACGCATTGCGCATGCCACGCCCCTACAAGGAGCCGTGGCCCCCAGAAAAGGCACAGGCCTACATACGCGCACAAGCCGGCAAGCATTTTGACCCGGACCTGGTCGCGCTGGTCGAAGGCCTCTACGAGAAGATCGAAACACTTCAGCACGACCTCAGCGACTGTGCGCAAGGAGACTGATCGATCTTGAAAACGATAAGAAAAACCTCAGCCCGTTAATCGCCTTCTCAATTTCCGAGTACTGCCACCATGAACTTCAGATCCATCTCCATAGCCCCACGCGCTGCAATAGGATTTGGCTTGATCGCCCTGCTGGTCTTCGCTCTCGGCGGTTTTGCCCTGCTGCAGATGAACAGCATGCATGACCGCTCCAGCGAGGTCGAAAACAACTGGATTCCCAGCCTCAATACCCTGGGCGACGTCACACAAGACATCCTGCGTCTGCGCGCCGTGACCCTGCGTATGCTGCTCAGCGAGACCCCACAGCAGTTGCAGGAAAACATGGCTCTGGCGCAGAAGCTGCTGGATGACCTGAAGGGTGTGCAATCACGCTACGAGACCTTGATCAGCTCATCCGAGGAACGCAGCACCTACGAAGAGTTCAAGAGTGCCGAGGCAGCCTATCTGAGGCTGCGTGACCAACTCGCTCAGCATCTGCAAAACGGTGACCGTCAGGCCGCGCAGGCTTTGCTCACAGGTGCCATGAACCAGCAGGCAGACACCATGGTCAAGGCTCTCAATACACTGATAGCCATCAATCGCCAGGGCGCCTCGGGCGCAGCAAAAGCCGCCGATTCCGTTTATACCCAGGCGAGCCGCGGCACCTTGCTGGTCATGGTCCTATCTGCCATTGCCACGGTCATGCTGGCTGCGCTTCTTACTCGCAGCATCGTCAAGCCGCTGGCGGAAGCGGTGCAGGTCGCGGACTCGGTGGCCAGAGGCAATCTGACCATGAGCATCGACACCCAGGGCAACGACGAACCCGCGAAGCTGTTGCAGGCATTGAAGAGCATGCAAGGCAATCTACGTGGCACTATCGAGCAGATTGCCGATGCATCAAACCAACTGGCGTCGGCCGCTGAACAACTGAGTGCAGTAACCGATGGCACCGCGCGCAACCTGCACCAGCAAAGCCTGGAGATCGACCAGGCGGCCACGGCAGTCACCGAAATGAGCAGCGCCGTGGACGAAGTGGCGCGCAACGCTGCCAGTGCCTCGGAAAGCTCCAGCGAATCCGGGCGCATCGCCCGCCAGGGCAGCGAGCGCATCACCCAGACGCTGTCGTCGATCAACCAACTGGCAGCCGATGTGGATTCGACCTCGAGCAACTTCGGTCAACTGGCCGGCAAGATCCGTGGCATCAGCCAGGTACTCGACGTGATTCGTAGCATCGCCGAACAGACCAACCTGCTCGCCCTGAACGCCGCCATCGAGGCTGCGCGCGCTGGTGAAGCGGGTCGCGGCTTTGCCGTGGTCGCCGACGAAGTGCGCGCCCTGGCGCACAAGACCGGGCAATCAACCCGCGAGATCGAGACTATGATCAGCACCGTGCAAAACGATACCGAACAGGCGGTGCGCGCCATGGAGTCGAGCAATGGACTGGCCAAGCAGACGCTGGGTATCGCCGAAGGCGCAGGCACTGCACTGGATCAGATCATCCAGTCGATTGCCGAGATCGGCGACCGTAACCTGGTCATCGCCAGCGCCACCGAACAGCAGGCCCATGTCGCCCGCGAAGTAGACCGCAACCTGATCAACATTCGCGATCTGTCGCTGCAGAACTCGGCCGGTTCGGAGCAAACCAGCACCGCAAGCCGAGCCCTGTCGAGCCTGGCTGCCAACATGCAGGGCATGGTCGCGCGCTTTCAGGTCTGAACCAGCACTAGAGGTGACCGGCTCAGCGCGAACGCCGGCAGCGCTCGGAGCAATAACGTACCTCGTCCCAGCAGCGTGCCCACTTCTTGCGCCAGCTGAACGGCAGGCCGCAGACCAGGCAGGTCTTGACCGGCAACTGGCTCTTTTTCACAGCATGTCCCCGGCATCGAGTTTCGCCAGCAGGCGCTCGCCCCAGTCCCATAGCGCCTGCTGCTTGGCCTCCGTCATGCGCGCCAGGTTGCGGTAGACCATGCCGATACGCGGGTTGCGCTCCAGGGGCTCGCGGTGGCGCATCAGAAAATGCCAGTACAGCGCATTGAAAGGGCAGGCCGACTCACCGGTGCTCTCGCTCACCTTGTAGCTGCAGCCCTGGCAATGATTGGACATGCGCTTGATGTACTGGCCGCTGGCGCAATACGGCTTGGAACCTAAATAGCCACCGTCGGCATGCATCACCATGCCCAGGGTGTTGGGTAGCTCGACCCAATCAAAGGCATCCATGTACACAGCGAGGTACCAGTCGCAGATGTCCTTGGGTGCGATGCCCGCGAGCAAGGCGAAATTACCGGTCACCATCAGTCGCTGGATATGGTGCGCGTAGGCATGCTCCAGGGTCTGACCGATGGCCTGGCGCATGCAGTTCATCCGCGTCTTGCCGGTCCAGTAGAACGCCGGCAGCGCACGTGAATTGCCGAAGCGATTGCCTTCGGCGTACTCCGGCATGCGCAGCCAGTAGATGCCGCGCACGTACTCGCGCCAGCCGATCAGTTGGCGGATGAACCCTTCGGCGGCGTTCAGCGGTACGTCGCCAGCGCGATAGGCCGCCTCGACCTCGGCACAGAGTCGCCGCAAATCGAGCAGGCCGATATTCAATGCGGCGCTGATGCGCGAGTGAAAGAGAAAGGGTTCGCCATCGGCCATGGCGTCCTGATAGTCGCCGAAGTCGGCCAGGCCGTTGTCGAGAAAATGCTGCCAGAGGCGCTCGGCCTGCTCGGCCGTAACCGGGTAATCGAAACCTTCAAGCCTTCCGTAATGACTAGTGAAACGCTGCCCGACCAACGCCAGTACGTCACGCGTGATGGCGTCCGGCTCGACGCACAACGGCAAAGGCGGATGCACACCTTTTGGCAACGACTTGCGGTTGTCGGCGTCGAAGTTCCAGGCACCGCCCTCCGGTGTACCGTCGGGGTTGAGCAACAGCCCACTATCGCGGCGCATCTCCCGGTAGAAGAACTCCATGCGCAACTGCTTGCGCCCCTTGGCCCAGGCGGCGAACGCAGCGCGGCTGCAGAGAAAGCGGCTGTCCTGATGCCAGTGAATCGGCACGCCACAGTGACGCAGCGCCTGCTCCAGACGCCAGTCACCGCACTCGGTCAGATGCACTTCGGCAGGATCGAGCCGTTGCGTCCAGCGCAGCAACTCGCCAGGCAGCGAGCCACTGCTGTCCGGATCATCCAGGGCCACGTAGTGCACCTGGATGCCCAGCTCGCGCAGCGCTTCGGCAAAATGGCGCATGGCGCTGAAGATCAGCGCGATCTTCTTCGGGTGGTGCGGCACATGGCTGGCTTCCTCCATCACCTCGGCCAGCAGCACATGATCGTGTTCCGGGTCGATGTCCTCCAATGCACCAAGGCCGTGGGTAAGCTGGTCACCCAGAATGAGAATCAGACGACGAACACTCACAGCAGCACGATCTCCATATTCGGGTGGCGGCGCAGGTGGCCGAGCAGGATGTGATAGGTGTCGAGGTTGAAGCCGCCCAGGCGCTTGGTCAGTAATGGCCGGGCATGCTCGAGGCCATCGACCGTACCGAGATGGCGCCATTGATCGAGCACGTGCCACTGGGTTAGTCCGTGTTGGTCATCGCGCTCGACGAGGGCGACCGGCCCGGTCCATGGCCAGGCCTGGGTTTGCAGGTGTTCGGCACCTGCGAGTAACCGCGTATCGTGCGCTTGCCGCGATTCCTCGCCACAACAGGCGCCGGCACAGCGCCCAAGCTGATAGGCGAAGCAGGTGCCGTCGCCCTCCTCCAGACCGAGCACACGCAGGCACAAGCGTCGCTGCCGGGCCTGCTCCAGCAGCCATTGGCGCGCGTGATGTCGCGAGCGGAACAACCCGGTATGCCTGAGTCCTGGCGTCAAAGCCCGGTGCTGAAGCAACTCGATGTGCAGGTCACCCGGCTCACCTGCCAACACCCAGGTCAACAGCTCGCGCTGCTTGCGCAAACGACGGTTATACAGGGGTTGCAGACGCTTGATCTCGGCAGACTCGAACAACAGAGCCCCCAGCTCACCGGCCGTGACAGCCACCTGCACATCACGGATCTGCTGCACCATCTGCAGGCTGCGGCGGTCGCGGTGATCGTTCTGGAAGTGCGACATCACCCGACGGCGCAGATTGCGACTCTTGCCCACGTAAAGCTGCGCACCGCCGTCGCCCAGAAAGTAATAGACCCCTGGACGTTCCGGCAACTCGGTGAAACGCTCAGAGGCCAGCAATGGAGGCCGCGCCGCGCTTCGCAGCTGATGCCCCAGCGCCGCCGGGGCGACCTGCTGCAGCAAATGCCGAGCCAGCGCCAGAACGGCCTCCGCGTCCGGCACGGCGCGGTCACGGAAGAAACGCGTGATACCAAAATGCGCACAAAGCGCATCGAAACCGGCACCTGCCAGCTCCGGAAAAACCGATCGGGCCAGGCGCAGCGTGCAGAGCTGCGGCGAGCGCTGCGTCCTCCAGTCAGGCAGTGCGCGACGCAAGAATGCCAGGCTGAATCGCAGGTTATGGCCCACCAGCACACGGCCGCGGATGGCATCGGCTATCGCTTGCGCCTCGCTCTCGATACGCGGTTGGCCGCGTAATTCCAGTGGATGCAGACCACTCAGGTTGAGCAACTGCGCAGGCAACGCGACACCGGGCTCGAACAGCCAGTGCAGGCGCTCCACGACACAGCCCTCAGCATCGACCTGGATGATCGCCAGCTCCCAGATGGCATCACGTGCCGGGTGAGCCCCAGTGGTCTTCACCTCCACGACCGCCAGGGCTTTACCCTGCAACGTCGCGGCCGGTGCGAAGGCTGCCGTCACCAGCCGGAACGAAAGGCGATGGGCACGCGCAGGCTATTGTCGGCCGATGGCATGCCGCACATCTCGTCATGTACCGAGCTGTGCACCAGGAAGAAGGGCAAGGCCGGCATTTCCTGCAGAACGTCACGCGCATGCTCAACCGAACGCAAGTTCAGCGTACTGCCCCTGTCGGTAAGAATCGGGTGAGCGCGGCCCTCCATCCGCGCTTCGAGCAGATAGATACCGCCTTCCAGAGAGATCAGATTGAGTTCTTCGACACGCCCAGCCTGAGCGTGAGCGGACAGATCATGCAGATTCATCGGGCTTGCCTCCTGCTTTAACTATACAAGAACTTATACAAAATTGATTCTTGTACAACAAAGAAAAAGCTCAAGCCCAAAAAACAAAACGCCCGTCGCATTCGGACGGGCGGTTGTGAAGCGGCCTCGGGTCAGTCGTGCTTGGTGACCTTGTCCAGGTAGCCCATGGCAAAGGCAGAGCCGACGAACGTCAGGTGAATGATCACGTACCATTGCAGGTACTTAAGATCGTAGTTCTTCGCATCCATGAACACCTTGAGCAGGTGGATGGACGAGATGGCCACGATGGACGCTGCCACTTTCATCTTTAGCGAACTGGAGTCCATCTTGCCAAGCCAGCTGAGCTTCTCGGTGCCTTCGTGAATATCCAGGCGTGAAACGAAGTTTTCGTAGCCGGACAGCATCACCATCACCAGCAGCCCACCGACCAGCGCCATGTCGATCAGCGACAGGAGCTTCAGGATCACGTCGGCTTCGGTGAGCGAAAAGATCTGCGGCAGGATGTGATAAAGCTCCTGGAAGAACTTGACCGACAATGCCAGCACTGCGAGAGAAAGACCGAAGTAGATCGGCGCCAGCAACCAGCGCGATGCGTACATGGTGTTTTCGATGAAGCGTTCCATGGAGAGCTCACTGAAGGATGGGAAAATCGCGGCGAGTATACCCATCGCACTGCACCAACAGAAGGTGCCCCCGGTACTGTGGATAACCCCAGCCCAGCGGTAATGTCAGGATTGACCGAAAGCGCCTTGCTTCAGGCGTTTCAGCTTTGTCCATCGGTTTCGGGGTGACGCTGGAATGGCCCGGAGGGGTTGTGGTGTTCGCCGTTGACACGACGTAGTTCGGCCTGCAGATGCAGACACCAGATCGGCGGTTCGCAGCATTCTATGTAGCCTTGCAGGGCCAGGCTCTCGGCAATCGCCGTAAGCGCGTCTTCAGCGACAGAAGGCCCATAGAACGGGCCCTGCGCCTTGATCGCCGAGGGCTGTGCGCCTGACATACCGGCAGCGCAAAGCAGTGTCCAACGTCCGTTGTCTCCTGCAAGCGGCTTGATCACGCACTCGATGCGGGTGATCAGGCCCAGGCATTGGCGGGTGAGGCAGAGGTTGCGCGGCATGGCGGCGACCCTCGCGGAATCCAGGCTCCAGCCTACACCCCGAGCGGTCGCACTGTGAAGGCCAAAGTTATCCACGCAATCTGTGGATAACTCTGTGCATGAGGCGTGAGCAAGAACGCCTGCGCGCCTGTCCCGGGCAATCCGGGACAACCGTGCAAGATATGATCAGCTCGGCGTGCCTTCACCCTCGCCTTTCTTGCGCCGTGGCGCCTTGGCCGGTTTCGCCGCGGCCGCCTCGGCCTCTGCCTTTGCCTTGTCCGCGTCGGCCGGCTTGGTCTCTTCCTCCAGCCCGATCTCGGCGATATCGCGCAAACGTTCGACCACACGGGCGTTGACGCTGCCTTTGGGGAAGCGACCCTTTTCATCCGGATGGCCGGCCGCCTCGCCGACCAACAGGCTCAGCGCCTCGTCGACATGGCGCACGGCATAGACGTTGAACTGCCCCGCACGCACCGCCTGCAATACGCGGTCATCGAGCATCAGGTTGGCGACGTTGGAGTGCGGGATGATCACCCCCTGCTCGCCGGTCAGGCCACGCGCTTCGCACAGACGGAAGAAGCCTTCGATCTTCTCGTTGACCCCACCGACCGCCTGTACCTCGCCGAACTGGTTGATCGAACCGGTGATGGCGAAGCACTGCTTGAGCGGGGTGCGCGACAGCGCCGAGATCAGCGTGCAGACCTCGCCAAGCGAGGCGCTATCGCCGTCGACGTAACCGTACGACTGTTCCAGGGCAATACTGGCGGAAATTTCCAGCGGGAATTCCTGGGCATAGCGGCTGCCGAGAAAGCCAGTGAGGATCATCACGCCCTTGGAGTGGATCGGCTGGCCAAGACTGACTTCGCGCTCAATGTCGACGATGCCGCTGCCGCCCGGATAGACGGTGGCGGAAATCCGCGCCGGCACACCGAAGGCCGAGTCGCCCACTTCCAGTACGGTCAGGCCGTTGCACTTGCCGACGGCAGCGCCGCAAGTGTCGATGAGGATGATGCCGGCCAGCATGTCGTCGATGATCCGCGCCGACACACGTCCGGTGCGCGTGGCCTTCGCCTTGAGCGCGCGCTCGATATGGCCGACGTCGGTGATGCTTTCCCCGGCGAGCTGGCGGATGAAGTCGGCCTCGCTGACCAGTTGGAACAGGTCACCGATGCGCGCCGATAGGCGTCCCTGGTGCTCGGCCAGACGCGCGCTGTGGGTCGCCAGGCGCGCCACCGCAGCGCCGGTCAAGGGCGCCATGCCCTCTTCCGAGGTGCGCGTTTTCATCAGTTGCGCGAATTGCTCCAGGCTTTCTTCGGCGAGCGGAATGTCTTCGTCGAAGTCGACCAGTACGCGAAACATCTCCTGAAAGTCCGGATCGGCATCCTGCAGCGCGTAGTAGAGCTGACGCGAGCCAATGATGATGACTTTCAGCTGCAGCGCAATGACCTGCGGGTTGAGTGTGACGGTCGCAATACGGCCGAGATCCCCCAGCGGTGATTCCATCTTCAACTGGCGCGAATGCAGGGCGCGCTTGAGCGCTTCCCAGACGAAAGGCTCACTGAGCAGTTTCTCCGCCTCGACCACCAGGTAGCCGCCGTTGGCGCGGTGCAACGCCCCGGGGCGCAACTGGCGGTAGCTGGTGTACAGCGCGCCCTGATCGGAGCTGTACTCGATGCGGCCGAACAGGTTGTCGTAGGTCGGGTGCGACTCGAACACCACCGGTGCACCGCCGTTGGCGTGGTGCCCGACCACCAGGCTCGGGCAGTACATTTCCTCCAGCAGCTTGCGCAGTTGCGGGTCGGCCTTGTCGACATCCACCAGTTGCTCGACGGCGGTTTTCAGCAGGTTGACCTGCATGGCCTGCAGATAGGCGCAGACACCTGCGTTTTCCGCGTACTTCTCCGACAATGGGGCCAACAGGGGTTGCAGGGCAACGGTGATGGTCTCTTCATTGAGTTGACGCAGCAGGTTGCTCGACTCGCGCTTCCACTGCGGCAGGCTGGCCAGCTCTTCGTTCAGGCGCTCCTCCAGCGCGGCGATATCAGCGTGGAAGCGCTCGCGCTCGGCCTCCGGCAACTGAGCGAACTCGGCTTCGTCCAGCGCCTTGCCCTCGGCCATTGGGGTAAAGGCGATATTGGTGCTGTCACGGTACAGGGCCACGCCCTTCTCCAGGGACAGCTTCTCGATCACGTCCAGCGCCTGGTCGTAGCGCTTGTTGAAACTGCGATCGATGGCGCTCTTCTTCTGCTGGTAGGTCGGTGTTTCAAATACCGCCGGGAAGGTGGCCAACAGATTGTCGATCAACTGATTGATATCGGCGATGAAAGCACTCGCGGTGCCGGATGGCAGCTCCAATGCACGTGGTTCGCGCGGCTCATCGAAATGGTTGACGTAGACCCGGTCGGCCGGCGTTTCCATGCGCTTGGCTTCGGCCTTGAGGTAGCGCTGCACGAAGGAGAAGCGTCCAGTACCGGGCTCACCCATGACGAACACGTTGTAGCCTGGACGCGGCATGGCCACGCCGAACTGAAGGGCCTCGACCGCGCGGGCCTGACCCAATACGCCGCGGAAAGGTTCGAGATCATCGGTACTGCTGAAGTTGAACTGCTCGGGGGCGAAGGGGCGGGTCAGTGAGTCGGGGGCAAGGCGCAAAGCATCGAGGCTACGCTTGGACATTGGCGATCCTTATAGCGGGCGGAAGTTTCCGCAAAACATGGCGTGATTCTGGGCCTGTGGTACGAAAGGGATCAAGGCTTGATTCATGGCAATGCGCTAAATCGGGCCTGCGATAAGCTTCCATCTGTTCCTCTGCGAAGCCTGCGGCCATGGCGGGCAGCACCACAATCGAGAGCCTTGCCTATGAGCGCCTTTCAGGAAATCGCCGCCCTGCTCAGCCTGTCTGCTCTGCTGGGCATGCTCGCCGTACGGCTGCGCCAGCCACTGATCATCGCCTACATCCTGGTCGGTATCATCGCCGGCCCCGCCGCGATGAATCTGGCTGGTGATCACAGCTCGATCAGCCTGCTATCGGAAATCGGCATCACGGTGCTGTTGTTCGTCGTCGGCCTCAAGCTGGACATGCATCTGGTACGCACCCTGGGCGCCGTTGCCCTGGCCACCGGCCTGGGGCAACTGAGCTTCACCATCATCGCCGGCCTGGTCCTGTGCCGCCTGCTGGGGCTGGACTGGGCGAGTGCTGGCTACGTGGCCGTGGCGCTGACATTTTCCAGCACCATCATCATCGTCAAGCTGCTGTCGGACAAAGGCGAGATCGACTCGCTGCACGGGCGCATCGCCATGGGCTTTCTCATCGTGCAGGACATCGCCGTGGTGCTGGCCATGCTGGTCATCAGCCTGTATCAACCAGCCAGCAGCGAAAAGATTGGCTTGCCGCCAATGGCCTTGGTCGGCGCGCTGCTGGCCAGCCTTGTGCTGCTCTACCTGCTGGTGCGCTTCGTCCTGCCGCGCCTGCTGACGCCCATGGCCCGCTCGCCGGAATTGTTGATGCTGGTGGCAATCGCCTGGGGCACGCTGCTGGCTGGCGGCGCCGAGGCGCTGGGTCTGTCCAAGGAGCTGGGCGCGTTCATCGCGGGCTTCTGCCTGGCGTCGACGCCACTGCGTGAAGCCATCGCCAGTCGGCTGACCAGCCTGCGCGATTTCCTTCTGCTGTTCTTCTTCCTGCATCTGGGCATTCAGCTGGACTTCTCCCACCTGCACCAACAGATCGGCAGCGCCGTGTTGCTGTCGCTGTTCGTGCTGATCGGCAACCCGCTGATCGTCATGGCCATCATGGGCGCAATGGGCTATCGCAAACGCACCGGCTTCATGGCCGGGCTTACGGTGGCGCAGATCAGCGAGTTCTCGATCATCTTCGTCGCCATGGGCATCAGCCTCGGCCATGTAGGCGGCGCAGCGCTGGGGCTTACCACCCTGGTGGGGATCATCACCATCACCCTGTCCACCTATATGATTCTCTACTCGCAGCCGCTGTTCGAGCGCCTTTCACCCTGGCTCGGGATATTCGAGCGGCGCGTCGCCCACCGCGAAAACGCCGAGGACAACGCTCCGGATCAGACCCAACCGGAAGTCATCGTGTATGGCCTGGGGCGCTATGGTCGCCAACTGGCCCATCGCCTGCAGGATGCAGGGCTGCGCGTGCTGGGCGTGGACTTCGACCCGCAGGCCCTGGCAAGCGCCCGTCGGGCAGGCCTGGCGGTGTGCTATGGCGATGCCGAAGATGCCGACTTCATCGCCCATCTGCCCTTGCAACAGGCGCGTGCACTGGTCAGCACCATTCCGCAGCGCGAGGTCAATGCCCTGCTCCTGCGCGCCGCACGCAGCGCCGGTTTTCGCGGCAACGTCACCCTCAGCGCCTTCCGCGAAGGTGATCTGGAGGCCTTCACTCGCGCCGGTGCGGCCAGCGTCCTGCAGCCTTACATCGATGCCGCCGACTCAGCCGCCCGGCGCTTGCTGGAAGAGGTCAATCGGCCACTCGGTTGAACTGCGCGCAGCCCAGGCAGTATTCGGCAATCGGCACAGCGGCCAGACGCATCGCCTCGATCGGCTCACCACAACACAGGCACTCGCCATAACGTCCCTCGGCCAGGCGCTGCTGCGCCTGGCGCACCAGTAGCAATCCCTGTTCGGCCTCAGCCAGTAGCGCTTCGAGCACTTCATCGTTCTGCCGTTGCTGCGCCTGCTCGGCGAAATCCGCCGAATGGCTGCGCCCCAGATCGCGGCGAATCGCCTCGGCACGGGTCGTGTAGTCAAGCAGCAAAGCATCCAGCACATCACGATGAGCCATGAACAATCTCCTTGCGTTGAAGAGCGCTCAGTCTGATGCGCCGCGCGAAGCCGATGACTGACGCCGGTCAGCACTTGTGCGAAATGTCTTGTTCGACTGCCTTGACACCAATCGACAGCTTGGCCAAAGCTCGACCACCGCCACAACCAGAAGAACAGCGACCTTGAAACGGATATTCGTCGTCCTTGCCCTGAGCCTCAGTCTTCCCCTGCATGCCGCCACGCTCGAACAACTGGCCAACGACTCCTACTGGATCGCCCTCGGCCACTACGAGACCGGCAAGCTCGGCGGCTGGCGCAGCTATGTCGACGACGACGATTTCTTCCTCGCAGAAGATGGCGACAGCGACCCTGCGGCCGAACTGCAGGCGACCCTGAAGGCCCTGTACCAGCCCGTCGAACTGGGCGACCGCCACCCGCAATGCGTCTACCCGGCGCGTACTCGTTGGCTCAAGACGCAATTGCAACTCGATGACCTACCCAGCCCGAACTGCGCCGAATACCGAAACTGGTTCGCCGACGTCAATCCGCACAGCACAGTGCTGGTGTTCCCGGCGGCCTACCTGAACAGCCCGTCGTCGATGTTCGGCCATACCCTGCTGCGCATCGACCAGCCCGATATCGACAGCCACAACACCGCGCTGCTGAGCTACGCGCTGAACTTCGGTGCCTTCATCGAAGGCGACGACAACAGCATTCTCTACGCCTGGCGCGGCCTGATGGGCGGCTACCCCGGCCTGTTCGCCCTGGTGCCATATCGCGAGAAGCTCAGCGAATACAATCGCCTTGAAAACCGTGACCTCTGGGAATACCGGCTGAACCTGACGCCGGAAGAAACTGCGCGCATGGTCGAGCACGTCTGGGAGCTCAAGCAGATCCGCTTCGACTACTTCTTCTTCGACGAGAACTGCTCCTACCGCCTGCTCGAGCTGCTGGAAATCGCCCGCCCCGGTATCGAGCTGACCGAGCACTTCCCCCTCACCGCCATCCCCACCGATACCGTGCGCGCGGTCAAGGATGCCGGGCTGATCGAACGCATCGACTACCGACCCTCCCGCGAGCGTGAACTGCTGGCGCGCGCCGAACCACTCGACCGTGACGAGCAGGCCTGGGCCCTGCGCCTGAGCCAAGACCCGACGCAGCTCGACAACAGCGCCTTCCTCGCCCTGCCTGCCGAACGCCGCGCGCTGATTCAGGACGCCGCCTTCCGTCTGGTGCGTTACCACGCCAACGATGAAGAGCGCAGCAGCAATGCCCAGCGCAGCTTCCAGTTACTCGGCGCGATCAACCGCAACCCTCCACCGCCGCTGGAGGCCGAACGCCCACCCTTACCCGAGGAAGGCCACGAATCGCGTACCTGGCAACTGGCCGGCGGCAGCCGCGACGATCGTGCCTTCGCCGAGTACGGCCTGCGCATGGCCTACCATGACCTGACCGACAACCTCGACGGTTTCCCTCTCGGCGCGCAGATCGAGATTTTCCAACTCAAGCTGCGTCAGTACGAGAACAACCACTGGCAGCTGCAGCGCCTGGACCTGGCCAACATACGCTCGCTGACCCCGCGCAACGCTTTGCTGCAGCCCCTGTCCTGGCAGGTCGGCGGCGGCCTGGAACGCGTGCTCGGCGAGTACGGCGATACGCCGCTGGTCGGTCATATCAGTGGCGGGGCCGGTGCCACATGGCAGCTAAGCGACGATGTGCTCGCTTTTGCCCTCGGCACCGCGCGCCTGGAATACAACGAAGACTTCGCCGCCGTCATCTCCCCGGCGCTGGGCTTCAACAGCGGCCTGCTCTGGCGCAATCCGTTGGGCAACATGACGCTGGAAGCCACAGGCGACTACTTCCACAACGGCGAAGTGCGCCGGCGTCTGTCGCTCAACCAGCAGTGGGAAGTGTCACGCAATCTCGGCCTGCGCCTCAGCGCCCAACGCGAGTTCAGCCAACTGGCCAGCCCGATCAATGAAGTGAAGCTGGAGCTGCGCTGGTATCACTACTGATCGGAACAGCACTAGCAGGCTGTTGAAAAACTACCTGCTAGCGGCGCCTCGCCAACTCCGATAGCGGCTGCTCACTCAAGCCTCACGCTCCAGGCGCCCGGGCTCGCTCAACAGGCATTCGCGCACCTGCATCAGGGCGAAGCCCAGCAGGTTGAGGCCACGCCAGGTCGCCGGGGTATGGGCATTCGAGTCGCCCTCCACCAGGCCGATACCCCAGACAGGATCGACAGGGCTGGCCTCGACCAGCACACGAGGCGCGGTGCCCAGCAGGTAACGCGCCAGCTCGGGGTTTTGAGAAAACTTGCCGAGATTGCCTTCGAAGACGATAGCTTGGCGACTCTCACGCCAGATCGCCTCGTCGAAGCCACGAATCTCCCGGCCAATCGCCTTGACCTCATTCGGCGTATGCACTGCCAGAATGCGTTCCAGCGCCTCGGCATCACCGAACAACCGGGCCTTGCCGGCCATCATGTAATGCTCGGCCGTCGCGTACTGGAGGCCCCCAAGCGTAAAAGCCGAGGGGTACCACTGGCTCAGGCAACTCTTGCCAACAGGTGCCCCTGCCGCACGGCTGTGCCCCCAGAAATACAGATAGTCGAAACTATCGCCAGCGGCGCAGGCTAGCTGCAGTTGCTCGACGGTGATGGGCATGTTCATAAGCATTCCTTGCAGGGGTTGAATCAGGCGCACAGCATACCGGAGCAAAACACGGCCATCAGTTGCTGTGCAGATCCTTCCACTCCAGACCGAAGCGCGCGAGATACTTGCGCAGGCGATCCGCGTCGTTGGGCTGCGCCTTGGACAGTCGCGACACCTGATACAAACGGCGCCCGGCGTCGGACAGGCTATCGGCCTGACGACACACCTCCAGCACAGCCTGCACTTGCAGGCGGTCGAACAGATCCAGGCCGTCCGCTGCTTCGCCCAACAATGCACTCAGCCCATCGTCCTCGCCCACCTGGCCCCAGGCTCTGCGCAGACGCTCGATCTCTTCACGCACCTGTTCTTCATCGATACGCCCGCTGTCGGCCAGGGTCGCCATGCGCGTGATCGAGGCGGACAACTCGCGAAAATTGCCCTGCCAGGCAGCCTCGCTGGAACTGGCGAAGGCCAGATAGAGCCGCCGCGCCTCCAGGTTGAAGCGCACCATCCGCCCCTGTTCGCGGGCGTGGCGCTCCAGCTCGAAATCGATGTTCGGCTCGATGTCCTCGCGCCGCCCAGCCAGGCCTGGCAACTCGAATGTCCACAGGTTGATACGCGCGTAAAGGTCTTCGCGAAACAGCCCTTCGGCCACCCGCGTGCGCAGATCCCGATGAGTACCGGCGATCAGCAGGAAATCGCTGCTCACCTCCTTGTCCGAACCCATGGGGAAGAAGCGCTTTTCCTCGATGGCCTTGAGTAGCATGGCCTGCTCGTCCAGGCCCAGCTCACCGATCTCGTCGAGAAACAGCATGCCGCCATCAGCGGAACGCAGCAGGCCGTCGCGGGCATTCTGCGCGCCGGTGAAGGCGCCCTTGATATGGCCGAACAGCGCCGACATCGCGCCATCGCCGCGCAAGGTGGCGCAGTTGACCTCGACGAAGCGACCATCGACCAAGTGCCGGCTGCGCTTGAGCTCGTACACCCGCCGGGCCAGGAACGACTTGCCCGCGCCGGTCGGGCCGATCAGCAGCATGGGCGCCGAGGAACGCACGGCGACTCGCTCGATCTGCTCGATGGAGCGGTTGAAGGCGGCATTGCGCGTGGCGATGCCCGACTTGAGGAAGGCCAGCCCCTCCAGACGCGTGTTCTGAAAGCGTGAGGCGATACGGTCATAGCGCGACAGATCCAGGTCGATCAGCGTGTAGGTACCCGTGACCGGATCGACCTCGGCGCGCCTGCGCGTGGGTGAAGTTTGTATCAGCCGTGCCGGCAGGTAGCGCGCCTCGGTCAGCAGGAACCAGCAGATCTGCGCCACATGCGTGCCGGTGGTGATATGTACGAGATAGTCCTCGTGTTCGGTATCGAAGGCATAGGCACTGGTGAAGTCATGCAGCGCGCCATACACCTCCTCGAAATCCCAAGGGTTGCGCAGCTGCATTTGTTGCAGGCGTACCTCGGTTTCTGGGGAGATCTGCTCGATGTCGGCGCGGATGCGCTCGGCAAGGCTGATATCACGCGCATCGGTGCCGTGGATCAGCTCCAGACGGTCGATCAGCAGATCCGGCTGCTGGCACAGGCCGATGCTCGGCCGCCATTTGTTCCAGCGATTGGCACCCTTGCCGACCCGATCCAGGGTGGTGCCGATAAAGCCGATGGCGACGGTACGCTTGCGAATCATGTTCAATCCTCGTAGATCCTCAAGCATCTTATCCAAAAAGATAAACTGCGATCCATATAGATAGAATATAGCTGAAGCCGACCACCTCAAGATCCAGCAAAAAATATATCGAATAAAAATAAAATATTTGTAAATCAATAACTTAAATAAAAATATAAACTTGAAAGATAAACCTGGCACAGCCGCTGCAATAGTCCTGACAACAACGGACAACACAGCGAGACGCCAAGATGGCCAACTTCAACCTGTTCAACACCCGCCAAGCCCAGCTGCCGGCCAGCGACACGCTGAACAACCAGCAGGCGCCGGCTTATGCCTACAAGCCCAAGCACAAGCTGGCCCAGTTGGCGGTCACCGGTTGCCTGAACCAGACCTTCTACGCCGATGCGCAAACCCAGTTGGCCGAAGTGCTCAAGCTGGTCGGCGAGCTGGACGCCCGCTACGTGGCCAAGGCCGCACTCTATGCCCGCAAGAAGGGCCACATGAAGGACATGCCGGCCCTGCTGCTGGCAGCCCTGGCCGCACAACGCTCGAGCCTTGTGTCGGCGCTATTCGAGCAGGTGGTGGATAACGGCAAGATGCTGCGCACCTTCGTGCAGATCCTGCGTAGCGGCGTGACCGGACGCAAGTCGCTCGGTTCGCAGCCCAAGCGTCTGGTGCAGAACTGGCTGAACACCGCCAGCGAATGCCAACTGCTGCAGGCCGCAGTCGGCAACCAGCCGTCGCTGGCCGACGTGGTGAAGATGGTTCACCCCAAGCCGAGCGAGGCCTGGCGTGAAGCCTTCTTCGCCTGGTTGATCGGCAAGCCGACCGATGCTGCTGCCCTGCCGCCGCTGACCCGCGCCCTGCTGGCGTTTCGCAGCAGCGCGAGCAGCGAGTTGCCGGACGTGCCGTTCCAGCTGCTCGGCAACGAGACGCTGAGCGCGGAGCAATGGGCCGAACTGGCTGGTCGCATGGGTTGGCAGGCGCTGCGCATGAACCTCAATACCCTGGTGCGCCATGGCGCATTTGCGGTCGAGGGCTGTGCCGAAATGGCGGCGAAGCGTCTGGCTGATGGCGAGGCGATAGCAAAAGCGCGGGTCTACCCGTACCAACTGCTGGCGGCTTACCGCATGACCGGCGACGGCGTGCCAACGACGGTGCGCGAGGCGCTGCAGGATGCTCTGGAGCTGTCGCTGAGCAATGTACCGGCGCTGAGCGGCCAGGTGGTGGTGTGCCCGGACGTGTCCGGCTCGATGGCGAGCCCGGTGACCGGCTACCGCCAGGGCGCGACCACGGCGGTGCGCTGCGTCGACGTGGCAGCGCTGGTGGCCGCGGCGATCCTGCGCAAACAGCCGCAGGCCCAGTTGCTACCGTTCGAGAACAAGGTGGTGAAGATAACGCTCAACCCACGTGACAGCGTGATGAGCAACGCTTCGAGGCTGGCAGCGATCTGCGGCGGCGGCACCAGTTGCTCCGCCCCGCTGAAGCAGTTGGCCGATGCCAAGGCGAAAGTGGATACGCTGATTCTGGTTTCCGACAACGAATCCTGGATCGACGCCCGTCGCCATGGCGCCACCGAGACGCTGCGTCAGTGGGAGCGGATCAAGCAGTTCAACCCGCAAGCGCGGCTGATCTGCATCGACCTGCAGCCCCATGGCACCACACAGGCGCCGGATCGTGCGGACATCCTGAATGTCGGCGGCTTCAGCGACGCGGTGTTCGACGTGGTGGCACAGTTCGCCAGCGGCAACTTCGGCGCCGCCCACTGGGTCGACGCCATCGAGCAGATGGAGATATGAGAACGCGCCCGGCCAATTGGGGCCGGGCGTACATATCAACGATTCGAGCGTATTCGAATGCTGATGGGACTACATCTGAAGGCGTCCCTTCATCTCTTGTCGACTACGCACGAAGGCACGAATGCCAGTGGCTGTACATCGGTTATGCCGGTTTCGATACCGGCCCGTGGCAACACGGAACAGTCACTTATCTTGTCGTGCCACCTGATTCACGGTTTTGCGACGAATGCCGGTGGAACTACATCCTTTTAAGATCGAGGTTGCGGGTTCGAATCCCGTCGGCTCCATCACTGGGGGGTCCGTAGCTCAATGGGAGAGCGCGAGTTTCACCACTCTTTGTCGTCGCATCTTTTTCAGGCAGCGAATGCCTTGGGTACTACATTGTGTCGCGGGTTCGAGTCCCGCCAGCCGCATGGCTGTAGCTCAGTCGGTAGAGCAAATGTGCCCATCACCTCGTCGCTGCACGGAGGCCCGCCTCCACCATTTTTATTGACCCGGCGAATGCCGGTGGAACTACAGAACGTGAAGGTTGCGGGTTCAGATCCCGCCCCGGCAACGGGTAGCTCAACTGGATAGAGCAACGCGCATGTTTCACCAACGATTGTCGCCGCACTGCAAACACGCTGGCCCGGCCAGCCCGAATTACGAGTGAGTGATGATGCAAACCAAGACCTACAACCTGCTGGAAGTCGCCAATGGCAAGCCGATCAAACTGTGGACGCAAGGCGTTCCGGTGGAGGAAGACGCCAAGCAGCAATTGATGAACACCGCGAAGATGCCCTTCATCTTCAAGCACCTGGCCGTGATGCCAGACGTGCACCTGGGTAAGGGTTCGACCATCGGCAGCGTGATCCCCACGGTCGGCGCCATCATCCCGGCGGCGGTCGGGGTGGATATCGGTTGCGGCATGATCGCCGCGCGCACCTCGCTGATGGCGCACGACCTGCCGGATAACCTGGCCGGTCTGCGCGCGGCCATCGAGAAGGCCGTGCCGCACGGGCGCAGCAACACGCGCGCCGGTCGCGACCGGGGCGCTTGGGAGAACGTGCCGGAGATGGCCGACCACGCCTGGTCGGCGCTGAGCGAGCGCTTCAAGGCCATCACCGACAAGTACCCGCGCTTGGAGAAAACCAACAACCGCAAGCACCTGGGAACCCTGGGTACCGGCAATCATTTCATCGAAGTCTGCTTGGATGAAGCAGGCCGCGTCTGGTTCATGCTGCACAGCGGTTCACGCGGCGTGGGTAACGCCATCGGCAACCTGTTCATCGAACTGGCCCAGGCCGATATGCGCCAGCACATCGCCAACCTGCCGGACCGTGACCTGGCCTACTTCGAAGAAGGCAGCCAGCACTTCGATGACTACGTCGAAGCCGTGGGCTGGGCGCAGGACTTCGCCAAGCAGAACCGCGCACTGATGATGCACGCAGTGATCGCGGCAGCACGAGGCGTGATCGCCAAGCCGTTCGAGGTGGCGCTGGAGGCGGTGAACTGCCACCACAACTACGTGCAGAAGGAACGTCACTTCGGTGAAGAAGTGCTGGTAACCCGTAAAGGCGCGGTGTCGGCGAAAAAGGGCGAACTGGGCATCATCCCCGGGTCCATGGGCGCCAAGAGCTACATCGTGCGCGGCCTGGGTAACGAGGAGGCATTCTGCTCCTGCAGCCACGGCGCCGGGCGAACCATGAGCCGAACCAAGGCGAAGAAGATCTTCACCATCGAAGATCAGATCCGCGCCACGGCTCATGTGGAATGCCGTAAGGACGCCGATGTGATCGACGAAATCCCGATGGCCTACAAGGACATCGACCAGGTAATGGACGCCCAGCGTGAGCTGGTGGAAGTGGTGCACACCCTGCGTCAGGTGGTGTGCGTGAAAGGATAGGAAGGCCGCCGCTAGCGGCCTATACAAGGAATGAAGGAAATGAACGTGATGGAAAACCACCCGCTCAGCGACGCCATGCGCGCGCGGGTGTTGGAAGAACTCGAGCGGCTCGAGCGCGAGCGCAACGTCAAGGTGCTGTATGCCTGCGAATCGGGCAGCCGCGCCTGGGGCTTCGCCTCGCCGGACAGCGATTACGACGTGCGCTTCGTCTATGTGGAGAAGCCCGACTGGTTCGTCCAGGTCGACGCGCCGCGTGACGTGATCGAACGACCACTGGACGACGAACTGGATGTCAGCGGCTGGGAACTGCGCAAGACCCTGGGCCTGCTGCGCAAATCCAACCCGACGCTGCTGGAGTGGCTCGACTCCCCGCTGGTGTATCGCCAGGAAGACGAGTCAACGGCACGCCTGCGCGAGCTGGCCGAGTACTTCTACAGCCCGCCGGCGGCGCGCAATCACTACCTGTCGATGGCCAGGAAGAACTTCCGCGGCTACCTGCAGGATGAGACGGTGCGTTTCAAGAAGTACTTCTACGTGCTGCGCCCACTGCTGGCCGTACTCTGGATCGACCAGGGCCGTGGCCGGCCGCCGATGACCTTTGCCGAGCTGCTGCAGACGGTAGACGATCCGGCGCTGCTGGCTGAGGTGGACGAACTGCTGGCCCTCAAGCGCAGCGCCGACGAGTCCGCCTATGGCCCGCGTCGCCCCGCCCTGCATGCGTTCATCGCAACGCAACTGGAACAGCCAGTGCCGAGCCTGCCGCGCACTCGCGCAGACAGCGGTCTGCTCGACGCCTACCTGCGCGAGACGGTGAAACGCTACGCCTGAGCCAAGTACAGCTCGTAGCCTGGCTCGAGCGAAGCGCCCTCAGGGGATGACCCATAGTGTCGCTAACTCAACCCAGGCTACCGATCCAATATCCACCGTACGCATAGCGTGGAAACGATCACCAAGGATTAACAGATGAACAAGGACCTTATCGAGCTGGACGGCGCCATCGGCGGCGGCCAGATACTGCGCAGCGCGCTGAGCCTGTCGATGATCACCGGCAAGCCGTTTCGTATTCACAACATCCGCGCCAAGCGCAGCCGCCCAGGCCTGCTGCGTCAGCATCTCACGGCTGTAACGGCGGCCGCGCAGATCAGCTCGGCCCGCGTGGAAAGCGCGCAGCTCGGCTCGCAGAGCCTGAGTTTTGCGCCCGGAGCAATCCAGGGCGGCGACTATGACTTCGCCATCGGCACCGCAGGTAGCTGCAGCCTGGTGATGCAGACACTGTTGCCCGCCCTGCTGCAAGCCGACCAGCCCAGCCGGGTACGCATCAGCGGCGGCACGCATAATCCATTGGCGCCGCCCTTCGAGTTTCTCGAACGGGCCTGGCTGCCGCTGCTCCGGCGCATGGGCGCGCAGGTGGAGATCGAACTGCTGCAACACGGTTTCGCACCGGCCGGTGGCGGTGCAATCGAGCTGCAGGTCGTGCCGTCGATGCTAAGCCCTCTGCACCTGAAGGCACCTGGCGTCGCTCACAATCAGCTGGCCACTGCCATAGTGGCGGATGTGCCAGGCCATGTGGCCGAGCGCGAGCTGGCGCGTGTCGGCAAGCGCATGAAGTGGCCGGAACAGGCACTGAAAGGCATCTGGCTGGACAAGCAGATCGGCCCGGGCAACGTGTTGCTGCTGGAAATCGCCTGCGAGCACGTTACCGAGGTATTCAGCAGCATCGGCCAGAGCAGCGTGCGTGCCGAGCAGGTCGCGGATCAGGCTGTGGAGCAGGCGCGGCAGTGGCTGCACAGCGGCGCAGCCGTGGCCGAGCACCTGGCCGATCAGTTGCTGCTGCCACTGGCCATGGCCGGAGGCGGCAGCTTCAGCACAACGCATATGAGCGAGCATCTGGATAGCAACATGCAGGTGATCCAGCACTTCCTGGATGTAGCCATTACCTGCACCCAAACCAATGAACGCGTCCTGCAGGTGGAAGTGCGGCATCGCTGAAACCCGTCAGGCGCCGATGGCTCTAAGCTCTCCTATACTGAGATTCCCCTAACCCGTTTCAGGAGAGTCGCCATGCGTCGCACACTCATGTTTCTCGCCGCAACCATGATCAGCCTGCCGCTGTGGGCCATGCATTGTCCGCAGGACATGGCCAAGATCGATGCATTGCTGCAAAGCGATCCGCCCGCCGATCCCGAGGTGCTGGCCAAGGTGCAGGAGCTGCGCGCCGAGGGCGAAGCCCTGCACAAGGCCGGCGATCATGCCGAGTCGGTCAAGGTGCTGGGCGAAGCCCTCGACCTGCTGGCCGCCAGCGAATGAATCACGCTGGGCTCGCTCAATAGCCGCTGTACAGCAAGCCCAGCGCGACCTGACGCACTTCCTGAAGATCCACCGGCTTGCTCAGGCAGGCCGAAGCGCCGCGCGCCCTGGCATCCTCGAACAAACGTGCGTCGGCCACCGCGCTGATCACCATCACCGGCACATCACGCAAACGCGGCTCAGCGCGCATGGCGTCGAGAACATCCAGCCCATTGCCGTCAGGCAGATCGATATCCAGCAACACCAATGCCGGCTCACTTTCCTGCAATTCGGCCAGCGCCCGCTGGCATGAACTCACGCCCCTGACCTCGGCAAACTCACGCAACGATGCCTGCAGGATCTTCATGCAGGCCGGGTGGTCCTCAACGCACAGCACGTGCACCAGATTTTGCACGGCCTGCGCCGGCACCTCGGCAGTCTCGTCGCCCACCCCATCGGGGCTGGCCGCACTGGGTATGTCGAGCCAGAAACGACTACCGACACCGGGCTCGCTACGCACACCAATTTCGCCGTCCATCAGCGTGGCCAGCTCGCGGCAAAGCACCAGCCCGATGCCGGTGCCGGGAATATTAGAGCTCTCCCGGCCGAGCCGCTGAAACGGCTGGAACAGCTGCGCCTGCTGCTCGTTGGAAAGACCCGGCCCAGTGTCGTCCACCCATAACCGCACACAGTCGGCACGCACCTCGTAGCCCATGCGGATCATGCCGCGCGGGCTGTTGTACTTGATCGCATTGGACAACAGGTTGAGCAGAATCTGTCGTACCCGGCGCGGGTCGCCCTGTACGAACAAGGGCGGGTTGGCCGCCTCCATGACCTGCAGTTGCAGCTGTTTCTGCTGCGCTTCGGGCTGTACCAGCTCCGCACAACCGCTGAGCAGCGTGCCGATTTCGATAGCCTGGAATTGCAACTGCTGGCGCCGACTCTCGATACTCGACAAGTCGAGAATGTCGTCGACCAATGACGTGAGATGGCGACTGGCGGTGACGATTTCGCGTGCGTAATCGGTCTCCAACCTGGCGTCCTGCTTGTCCTGCGCTTCCATCTCGATCAACTGGGCGAAACCATGGATGGCGTTGAGTGGTGTGCGTAGTTCGTGGCTCATGCTCGACAGAAAGCGACTCTTGGCCTGGCTGGCCGCGTGCGCCTCAAGGCTGGCGTGGCGCAGTTCTTCCTGCACCTGCTTGAGCCGAGTGATGTCGACGTGCGTGCCGGCAATGCGCAGCGGCCAGCCGCTCGCGTCACGCGCCAGGACCTTGCCACGGCTGAGCAGCCAGAGGTAATCGCCGCGACAATCGAGATAGCGGTACTCGGCGTCGAAGTACTCCTCGCCACTGTCAGCGAATAGCTTGCGCAGGTGACGCAGACGTTCCAGATCATCGGGGTGTACGCGCTGGTTGAACTCGCTCAGTGTCAAGTGATTCGCACCCAGGCCAAATCGCCGAACGAAGCGCTCGCTGAGATCGATGGTCAGATCAGTGGTATCGATCTGCCAGAGGCTTTCAGTTGTACTCTCCAGCACCAGTTGCAGAATGCTTTGCGCCTCCTGCCGCTCATGCTCGCTGGCCTTGAGCTGCTTGCCGGCCTGCTGCACGGCATCGGCCAGGCGACTGACCTCGGCGATATGACTGTCCGGCACGGCTGGCAAATACTTGCCCTGGCCCAGGCTGGTCGCCATGTCGACGATGCCATCGATGGGCTCGGCCAGCTGCGTGCTCAGCTTGCGCGAACGCAGCCACATCAGGGCGAAAAACAGCAGATAGAACGCTGCCAGACCGGCGATCAGCAGGTAGCCGATCTGCATGTAACGCTCGGCCAACTGGTTGGTTTCCTGGAAAATCTGCTCCTCGTCCACCACCAGCAACAAGCGCCAGCCGGTTTGCGGTATTTCGCTCCAGGCCACTAGTTGCTTGCGGCCGCCGAGCAGCACCTCCTGCACGTTGCCATTGCCCGCGTTCATCGCCTGCAGCAATGGCTCCATGCCCTCACGCTTGGCCAGGTTGAAGTCCTCGGGCTTGAGTACCTCACGGCGCACAGCCTCCTCGTAGGAGTACTGGGTCAACTCCCGCAGGCCGAAATCCAGCTCCCCGGCCTTCGGCAGCGCCATGATGTTGTGGTCATGGCTGACCAGCATCGCGTAGCCCCGCCACGGCACGCTGAGCTCAGCGATCTCGCCCAGTACCTGGCTGACGGTCACGTCCAGACCGACCACGCCTTCGAGGAAATCATCGCGATACACCGGAGCGATGGCCGACATCATCCAGCCCAGGCCTGCCGGGTCGAGGTAAACCTCGGTCCACATCACCTTGCGCTCGGGGTTGTGCTTGGCGTCGGCGAGGTAATAAAAATTGTAATCGGGTATCACCATGTCATGGGGATACTGCGCCGGCGTATCGAACCAGGGATAGATGCGGTTGTAGCTGTCCCAGGTATTGAAATACAGCGCTGCTACCAAGGGGCTGGCCTGCTTAATCGAACGCATCAGCGGATCGAGTTGCGACAGACGCATGACCTTGGCGTGATCCTGTTGGGCAAGTGGCGTGCTGTTGGCGTAGAAGGATGCCGCGCGCCCGTCATCGCTACGGGTGTAGAACACGCCACTGTCAGTGACCGCATGGCGTTGGCGCTCAAGCTCATCGGCCTGGAAACGGGTATCGAGCAACGCTTTGTGAGCGCCGTCGCGGTACACCTGCACCAGCGACTCGATAGAGCGCAGCCGCCCGTCGATGATCTGCGCTTCGCGCAACGCAGCACTGGCCAGATCTTTCACGGCCGTTTCCTGCAGATGCTCGATCTGCGCGTCACGAATCGCCTGATTGCTCAGCAGATACACCGCGATCAGCACCGACTCCACCAGAATCAGCGGGATCAGCGCGCTTTGCACGAACGCTCGCCAGATCCACTGACGTAGAGGGTAGCGGCTAGAACTCGGCATTACAGCTCCTTTGCAGAGGACGCGGGCAGATGCGAGGCGCCATCATAGCTTCCCGCGATGGAATCCGCAGTCGACGCTGAGGAACCTTTGCCGTACACTTGACGTCTTATCTGTAACCGAAAAGTTTTGGGGCCGATTAGGATTCGACGCCGGTAGCGAAGCTCGAGGTGCATGCCGACTTGGTAACAGAAGTCGTAAATCAACTGTTGCAACTTTCTATAGTTGCCAATGACGAAAACTACGAGGGCTACGCTCTCGCTGCGTAAGCGGCGCGACTAGTCCTTCTGGTAGCTTCGGCTCCAGCGATCACTAGGGGATGCCTGTAAACCTGAAGTGATTGTCATGCAGAACAGGATCGCCGCGTAGTACGTTGTGGACGAAGTGGCTAAAACTTACACAACTCGCCCAATGCACCCTGCCCGTCGGGCGGCTGAGGGTTAACTCAATAGACACGGCTAAGCATGTAGTACCGACAGTGGAGAACTGGCGGACGGGGGTTCAAATCCCCCCGGCTCCACCAATTGAAGCAAGCATAAGCCCCTGATTTTCCTAGAGAATTTCAGGGGCTTTTGCTTTCGACACCCGTCGACTGTCCCGAAAGTGTCACATGAATCAAGAACACCCATTTCTGATGAGCCTCACTCCCGAAGCATTCCACCTCTAGTCGACTTCTTGATGAGGCGACCTTGACCCAAGGGGGGGTGAAGGCGTAGGCTTCTAGTCAAGAAAGCTCTGGTGCGCCGGTCGAGCTACAAGTTATCCGGGCGAGAGTTTTCTTAGCAACACTCAGGCCGCTTGTATAGCGGCCTTTATTTTGCCTGCCGTTTGGGCTTGATCGCATCCCCCTTCGGAATGACCGAATAGAGCTCTGCTTTGGGCTTTCGCGCAGTAAGCTCAAAAATGACCTCATCACGCACGTCGTTGCCATATCCATCTTGACGTAGCTCCGTGCTTCTAAGCGCAGTCATTCTAGGGGAGGCTACGGCAATAGCGGTTTCAGCCAGCGCGCAGGTAATTTGCGTCACCATGTCATCAATCGTGTAGCCATCACGCACAACACGGCTCTCGTAGGCATGCTTTCCTAAGAACACAATTTCTGGGCTCTCCAGTAGCGGCAATCCTTGGCTGAGCTTCTGCCTATTAATTGCCTCAAACTGCACATCCGTGAGTACCCCGATAGCCACAGCGCGCACGCGATGCCCCTGAGCAATCTCATTAAGATTGGCTCGAATGAGGTACTCAGCATTCTTGTATAGAGGCATTTTTCATCCTTAAGCCAGCACAGCAAGCCACCTGCAAGCGCAGAATGGGAAGCTGAACACAGAGAGCGACATGCCTCTTTGCAAGCACGAGAACCATAGATATCCCTACTGACCTGCATCGAAAATTCGAGCGGCAACCTCAATATCAGCTCTAGCTCCGATATCCATGATGCGGTCACGAAACTTCAGGTAAAGCTCCTCCTGGATTTTGTGGGCCCCCTTACGCTTCAAAAGCTCAACGACAACATTCGGGTTCATCAGCAGAATGTAGTGAAAGTCCCCAGCGGCCCCCTTCTTGGTTTGAATAAAACCAAGCTCTTTCAGGAGCTTCATCCGACGACGCCAGGTGTGAACAGCCCGCTCTCCTGTAAACCCGGCCTCAGAAGCAAAAACGATAGGGTTCTGAATGACCACTAGCGGGCCATCAGGGGCACGACACCACAACGCAAAATACGCATGCCCTGCAGGCTGCCCTTTTGAAAGATTATCAATCACCTCCATTGCTATGGGCATAGTGCGAGGAATAGTGCTAAAGCCCTTGTTCTTTTGCCGGAACCACAATTGCTCCGCAGGCACATCAGGAAAATATGTCGCCAGCTGCTCAGCAGCACGCTCCGCCATCCCATTTTTCCTGGCTGCGTTCTGCTTATCCGTGAGAGGTCTTTCGTCAGCGACGGCCTTTTCTTTCTTTGCTGTTCTAGACGACGACTTAGCTTTTGAAACGGGCGTTTTTTTTGGAGCTATGGCGGCCACTTTTCAGGCTCCCCAGAGGTTTATGTGGGTTAATTCTTGCCCATGAACCACCTCCGAACAACGAGAAAGTACGCACCATTTCATGTAAATAGGCTGAAAATAGATCAATATTCGCGAGCATGAATTGATCAAAAATACGCAATCCAAACCACGAGATGCGCGGAATCATGCAAATTTTTTACAAATAAACCATATAAAACAAATATTTACTCCGCTACCTGCGTACTCCATTAGTCCTCCTCGTACTCGCTGTGCTCCCCTGTACTCCGTGTGCTCCTTGAGATTGTTAAGAGACCCGCCGCCCCCTCCCCAGAGCCGCAGGCAATGAATACCTGGCCTCACTCGAAGCAAACGACAACCTCATCGAGCCCAGAGCCCACCAGCTAACGGATTCAACTTCACCGCCTCAGCCAGATGCTCCGGTGCCAAGTGCGCATAGCGCATGGTCATGGCCAAGCTGGAGTGACCCAGGATTTTCTGTAGCGTGAGGATGTTCCCGCCCTTCTGCATGAAGTGGCTGGCGAAGGTGTGGCGGAGTGCGTGGCTGGCCTGCCCTTTCGGCAGCACGATGCCGGATCGGCTCAACGCTCGACGGAACGATGTGATAGCACCGGTGAACTGGCCGTGTCGCTTCCAGTGGTCACGAATGAACGCTTCCAGCTCGGGCTGGATCGGCACGGTTCGCACCTTGCTGGATTTGGTTTTGCTGTAGGTGACGGCACCATTGCGAAGCCTGGATGGTGTTAGGCTTTCCGCTTCCGACCATCGAGCACCAGTGGCCAGACACAGCAGTACGATAGGTTCGACGTGCGGGTTGTCGCAGCCTTCACGAATGGCGGTCAGCAGATCGGCTATCTGTTCCTGGGTCAGCCAGGACAGTTCCCGCTCCTCGATCTTGTAAGGCTTCATCAGCTCCAGGGGATTGGCGTAATCGGTCTGGCCGAGGCCTCGCAGCTCGTTGAACACTGCCCGGATGTATCCGAGTTCGTTGTTCAGCGTCTTGGGCGTGATGCCGGCTTCTGCCCGCAAGCGGCGATCATGGGCATAGGTGGCCGGGTCGAGCTTCATGGCGATGGGGTCGCGTAGACGAACGCACAGGGCATCGAGCTTGGCCTTTCTGCGCTCACCATCCTTGAGCATATGGCCGTGCAGATCGAACCACAGACCAACCAGCTCCGAGAGTCGGCGGCGATCCTGGGCCTTTGGGTTCCAGGCTGGGTCAGCGGCCTTGTTGGCGGTGATGTACTGCTCATAGCGTAGGGCTTCTGCCTTGGTCTTGAACAGCTTGCGAAAGCGCTGGCCACGGATGGGTTGAACGTCTGCAAGCCATCGACCATCGGGCTGCTTTTTGACGGTCATACTGCCCTGCCCCACCTTACGTGCCGCTCCTTCAGGATGTTCTTGAGGTGGTCTGCCCCGGAACTGGTGGACAGGTAGTTAAGAGCTACTGCTCGCATTTCGCCGCTCAAATTCCATCGGACTGAGATAGCCCAACGTCGAGTGGCGCCGGCGGTGATTGTAAAAGCGGATGTATTCGAACAGGTCGGTTTTTGCCTCCTGGTAGCTGGCGTAGCGCGTCAGGTACACCCGCTCGGCCTTCAGCGAACGGAAAAAGCTCTCCATCGCGGCGTTGTCCCAGCAGTTCCCCGGACGTGAATGGCTGGGCACGATGCGATGGCGCCGAAGCAAGGCCTGGTAGTCGTACGCGCAGTATTGGCTGCCACGATCCGAGTGCAGCAGCACCTCTTCTTTCGGCTGTCGGCGTGCCACGGCCATCTCCAGCGCGGCGTGTACCAAGGCCTGCTGCATCCGGTGGTGCATCGCCCAACCGACGACGGCGCGTGAATAGAGATCGAGCACGACGGCCAGATACAGCCAGCCTTGGGCCGTCCGCACGTAGGTCATGTCCAAGACCCAGTGCCGATTGGCGCGATCCGAGGCGAACTGGCGATCCAGGTGGTTCGGGGCAATCGGCAGAGCATGACGACTGCTGGAAACCAGCCGCCAGTGCTTGCGCGAGCGAACGCGCAGACCGGCTTCGCGCATCAGTCGAGCAACCCGGTGTCGACCACACGCATGCCCCATGGCCGCCAACTCGGCCTTGATGCGGCGATGGCCATAGATCCCATTCACCTCATGGTGGATGGTGCGGATCTCCTTGCTCAGACGTCGATTCGCCATCTCTCTCGCCGAAGGTGGCCGCTGCTGCCAGGCATAGAAGCCGCTGCGGGATACCCGCAGCAGCCGGCACATCGGCGCTACGGGATAGCGACCGGCCAACGCCTCGATGGCGCGGAGCTTCACTTCGTGGGCTGCGAGAAGATGGCGAGCGCCTTTTTTAAAACATCGCGCTCCATGGTGACCTGAGCTAGTTGCTGGCGTAGCCGACGCAGCTCCGCACTCTCAGCGCGCTGCTTGCCATTGCCCGGAAAGGCATCGTCACCTTGCTGTTCGTACTGGCGCTTCCATTTGCCCAGCAGGCTTTCAGCGATGCCGAGCGTCTCAGCGACATAACGAAGCGGTGTACCGGCAAGCACCTGGTCTACCGCCTCGCGTTTGAGGGATTCGGGAAAACGTCGTCTAGTCTGGGTCATGAACACTCCTTGCGGTGGGCATTATCCACCTTAAGTCAGTGTCCACTCAGCCCGGGACAGACCACCGATCGGTGAACGAGATATGCGGCTGAAGCATGGGGTGCAGACGGACAAAATCCATGATCAACGGCAGCACATGGAGGCGACCGTAGGAGGCCGGCAGGTCTATGCGGACCTTGCCATGGAGCTCGTGTTCCTCGCTGACGAGCGCATGCTCGACCTCTTCCAGCTCGGACAGAACCGATGTGCAGGTTCTGTAGAACAGGACTCCGGCGTCGGTGAGCGCCAGCGAGCGGGTGGTGCGATTGAATAGCCGCGCGCCCAAGCGCTCCTCCAGCCGTGCCACGCTTTTGCTGACGGCGGAGCCGGTGAGATTGAGGCGTTCGGCAGCAGCACTGAAACTGCCAGAATCAGCGACAGCCACAAAGACATCGATCCCCTTCAGCCGCTCGGACGAGTGCATCTCTATCTCCATTTCTGAACCCAGGTGCGATCCTACCGAAATACCTGGCAGAGGCCTGCATCCAACTCGGTGATTCGCTCAAGAGCACGCTGCAGAAACGCTGCAGAAACGCTGCAGATCGATGCGTTGAGCTGATGCGATAGAGCGCCAGCGCTGGATGCTGAGCACAGAGAGCTAGCGCTGGTGAAAGAACGCCGAGGAGGATTCGGACTCTGCCTCGAGAATCCTTGCCGCGATGCTCAGGGCGTCATCCTTGCGCAAACGCCCTGACGTTGGCGAAGGCCTCGCCGAAGTAGGCTTCGTAGCTGTGCTTTTCGACGTAGCCCAGGTGCGGCGTACAGAGCACGCGCGGATGGGTCAGCAGCGGATGATCGGCCTGCAGGATCGGCTCCTGCTCGAACACGTCCAGCGCTGCCTGACCAGGACGGCCAAGATCCAGCGCGTCAAGCAGAGCCCCCGGCGCGATAAGTTCGGCGCGACTTGTGTTGACCAACAGCGCGTCAGGCTTCATCCGCGCCAGGTCAGCGGCGACTACACAGTGCTGGGTGGCAGGCACCAGGCGCAGGTGCAGGCTGAGTACGTCGGCCTGCTCGAAGAAGGCTTCGCGCGTCGGCGCGGCCTCGTAGCCATCGGCGATGGCGGCCTGGCGCGAAGCCTCGCTGCCCCACACCAGGACACGCATGTCGAAGGCGTTCGCATAACGCGCCAGGCGCTGGCCGATCTTGCCGTAACCCCAGATGCCCAGCGTCTGACCATACAGACGCTGGCCGAGGTTGACCTGCCAGTGCCCGGCATACAGACCGTTGATGGCCTCGCGCAACTGCCGCCGAGCATTGAGGATCAGCGCCCAGGTCAGCTCGGCCGCTGCGATCGGCGAGCCGGTGCCCTCGGCTACGGTCACGCCGCGCTCGCGGCAAGCCTCCAGATCCAGATGCGGGCCGGCTCGCCCGGTCTGGCTGATCAGCTTCAGCTTCGGCAAACGTGCCAGTAGCGCGGCATCGATGCGTGTGCGCTCGCGGGTCAATACCAACGCGTCGGCATCGGCGAAGCGCTCGACCAGTACATCCGGGTCGCTGACAGGATCGTGATACACGCGGACATCGAAGCCGTCCAACAAGCTGAAGCAATCGAGCTGTTGAACCACCCGCTGATAGTCATCCGGTATCACGATACGCATGCCAACCCTCCGAATCAGACCGCGCTGGCGACGCGGCCCTGCTGACGGCGCGCACGCCAGGCGCGCCAGAATGGCAGCACGATCATCACCGCCACCAGGCCCCAGACCACCCAGGTGATCGGGCTGGCGTACAGGATACCGAGATCACCGCTGGACAGGGAAAGCGCACGACGCAGGTTCTGCTCCATCATCCCGCCGAGGATGAAACCGAGCAGGATCGCCGACAGCGGGAAGTCCAGCTTGCGCATGACGTAGCCGAAGAGGCCGATGGCGATCATCAGGTACAGGTCGAAGGTGGTCGCGTGCACCGCGTACACACCAATGGCAGTGATGATCGCCACCGCCGGTACCAGTGCCCAGTAAGGTACCGCCAGCACCTTGGTGAAGACCTTGATCATCGGCACGTTCATGATGATCAGCATGATGTTGGCGACGAATAGCGAGGCAATCAGGCCCCAGACGATGTCCGGCTGGTTCTGGAACAACAGCGGCCCCGGCGTGATGTTGTACAGCGTCAGGGCGCCGAGCATCACCGCCGTGGTGCCCGAACCCGGCACGCCCAGGGTCAGCATCGGCACCATGGAGCCACAGGCAGCCGCGCTGTTGGCGGTTTCCGGTGCGGCCAGACCGCGCAGGTCGCCGTTGCCGAACTTGTTGTCTTTCACCGCCAGGCGCTTCTCGCTCATGTAGGACACCGCGCTGGCCAGCGTCGCCCCGGCACCCGGTAGCACGCCGAGCACGAAGCCGACCACGCCGCTGCGCAGGTTGGTGGCAAGCACGAAGCCGCCCTCCTTCATGCTGAACAGCATGCGCCCGCTGGCTTTGATTGCCTTCTGGCCATGATGGGTACGCTCGAGCAGCACCAACAGCTCACTGACCGAAAACAGCCCCAGCACCAGCACCACGAACTGGATGCCATCGGCCAGGCCCAGGCTGCCGAAGGTGAAGCGGTAGACGCCGCTGTTTGCGTCGATGCCTACGCAAGAAAGCAGCAGACCGATCAGCGCCGCGACAGCGGTTTTCAAGGGTTTGTTGCCGGCCATCCCGGCCAGGCAGGTGATGGCGAAGACCATCAGCACGAAATATTCAGCGGGGCCGAACGCAACCGCCCACTTGGCCAGCAGCGGCGCGAACAGGACGACACCAGCGGTGGCGATCAGGCCGCCGATGAATGAGCTCCAGGCCGACAGGGACAGTGCGACACCGGCTTGGCCCTGACGCGCGAGCGGGTAACCATCTAGGGTGGTCATCACCGCAGAGGCCTCACCCGGAATGTTCAGCAGGATCGAGGAAATACGGCCGCCGTATTCGCAACCCAGGTACACCGCAGCAAGCAGGATCAGCGCGGTTTCCGGCGGCAGCCCCAGGGCGAAGGCGACCGGAATCAGCAGGGCCACGCCGTTGATCGGCCCCAGCCCGGGCAGCAGACCGACGACCGTGCCGATCAGGGTCCCGCACAGGGCAGTAAGCAGGTTGTAGGGGCTCAGCGCCACGCCGAAGCCATGGCCGAGATAACCGAGAGTATCCATGGGTTCAGCTCTCCAGGGTCGAAAGGATGCCAAGCGGCAGGGGTACGGCGAGGGCTCTGTCGAACAGCAGGTAGAGGCCGATGGCCAACACCACACCACTGATCAGGCTGTGCAGCCAGCTGCCGCCATACAGGCGCGCCATGCCGATGCCGAACAGCACGCTGGCGGGGATGAAACCGAGCGATTCGAACAGCACCGCATAGCCGATCATCAGGCCGAGAAAGACCAGCGCCTTGATCATCACTTCGCGGTTCAAGGGTGGCTCTTCGCCCTGCACCTCACCTGCCGGCTTGAGCAGCAGTTGCAGGCAGGCACAGGCGATCAGCAGTAACAGCAGCAGCGGGAAGGCCTTGGGCCCGACCGGCTCGTAGGCAAACGGGGCGCTGTAGCCCCAGGCGAAAAATCCCAGGATGCAGCAAAGCAGCAGGGTCACCCCCGCAAAGATACGGTCATGCATGTGGATGCGCTCCAGAACGCTGCGCCGTCAGGGACGGCGCATGGGAACTCGATTACTCGACCAGGCCGAACTCGCGACCGAGCTTGCGGTACTCAGCAACCTGACTCTTGACCAGCGCATCGAGCTCCGGCCCTGTCACGTAGTAGGGCAGTACATCGCGGTCGGCGAGGTAGGCCTGGAAGTCGCTGGAGGCCGCAAGCTTGGCGAAGCGCTCCTGCCACCAGGCCACGTCTTGCTCTGTCACGTCCGGGCCGAGGAAGTAGCCGCGAATCAGTGGCCACTGGATCTCGTAACCCTGCTCGCGGGCGGTGGGAATCGAGGCCAGATCGCCACCCAGACGCTCTTCGCTGAAGATCGCCAGGGTGCGGATCTTGTTGCCCTGCTGCGCGCGGATCTCGCTTGCGCTGCCAGTGACCAGGTCCACGTGGCCGCCCATCAGCGCCATGTAGTGCTCGGCGCCGCCCTCGAACGCGGCGTAACGCAGCTCGCGCGGATCGACACCTGCCGCGCGGGCCAGCAGGGCGATCTTCACCCAGCCCTGACCGCCGACACTGCCACCGCCGCCGACCACGATGCTTTTCGGGTCTTTCTTCAGCGCCTGCACCACATCGTCGAGGTTCTTGTAAGGCGAGTCGTCACGTACTGCCAGGGTGCCGTAATCGTTGCCGACGGTGGCCAGCCACTTCACTGCGGTCTCGTCGAAACGACCGTATTTGCCCAAAGCCAGGTTCAGCAGCGAGGCGCCGGAGAAGGCCACCAGGGTGCCGGACTCTGCCCGACGGTTGGCGGCGATGGAGTTGTAGGCCACGGCGCCGATGCCGCCAGGCATGTAGGTCACGCGCATCGGCGCCTTGAGCAGGCCTTCGTCCTTGAAACCGGCCTGGGCCAACTTGCAGGTCAGGTCGAAGCCGCCGCCTGGCTTGCTTGGAGCAATGCACTCAGGACGGGAAGGTTCACCGGCCAGTGCCGAGCCACTGGCAAGCAATACGGCGAAAGACAGCGGCAGAATGCGGCGAATAGTGCAGTTGATCATGATGGGTTCCTCTTATTGGTCTTGTATGTAGGCCGGTGCGTTACCAGAGCGGCACGATATAGCTCAGGATCAGACGATTCTCGTCCAGGTCACGAACGAAGCTCGAACGGTAAGTCGCGTTTCTCCAGGTCACTTTGAGATTCTTCAGCGGGCCATCACCGAAGGCGTAGGCGATATCGGTATTACGCTCCCACTCGCGCCCCTCGCCTACCGCCAGGTCGACCTGATCACCGCGTACATAGCGGGTCATGAAGGTCAGTCCCTGCACGCCGACACGGGCGAAGTCGAAGTCATAGCGCAGCTGCCAGGAACGCTGGTCCGGGCCGGCGAAATCATTGATCTGCAGGAAATTGGTCAGGTAAGGCGTGGCACCGTTGACATAGGTAAAAGCATCATCGCCGAGCATTTTCTGGTAGCCGAGCCCCAGAGAATGCCCCGCGACGCTGTAGGTGAACATCGCGTTGACGGCCTGGTTGTCGATCTTGCCAACCCGCTCCTGCCCCGCTTCGCTGTTGTTGAAATAGCGCAGGTCGCTTTTCAGCTTGCCAGGCCCCAGCGCCAGGTTGTGCTGCACGCCGAGAAAATGCTGGCGATAGACATCGCTCAGTTCGGCGTAGTGATAGCTGGCGAGCACCTGCGGGTTGATCGCGTAATCGACCCCGGCGAAGCGCAGCTCGTCGCTCTCGGGGCTGCGACCGAAGCGGCCATTCTTGTTGTTCAGCGCCAGCTTGTCGGAGCCGGAGACATTGCGCTGCACCACACGGTCGATCTCGCCCAGGGTGAAGGTGGCGCGCTCGAGATCCTTGCTCTGCACCTGCCAACCCTCGAACACCTGCGGCAGCAGACGCGAATTGCTGTACTGCAGGTAGGGCATCTTCGGCAGCAAGGTGCCCACGCGCAGCTGGCTTTCGGCGAAACGCACCTTGCCGGTCACGCCGAGCTTGCTGTAGTCGTCTTCGGCACGGTTGCGACTGTCATGCGGCAGCAGGTCGGTGCCGCTGCGATCAGGCGAGGAGTCGAGCTTGACCCCCAGCATGCCGATGGCATCGATGCCGAAACCCACGGTGCCCTGGGTGTATCCGGACTCCAGGTTGAGGATGAAGCCCTGCGCCCATTCTTCACGTTTGTTCTGCCCGGCATTCTCGCGAAAGTCGCGGTTGAGGTAGAAGTTGCGCAGCTCCAGGCTGGCCTTGCTGTCCTCGATGAAACCGGCGGCATGGACACTGACTGCAGGCAGCGCCATGACCGTCATGCCGACGACGGAGCAACGGAGGGATTTTTTTCTTGTCATTGTGGTTGGCCCTACGGGTGTGGTTGTAGTGAAGCGAAATCAGGTGCCGGTGCGCCGCAGGCTGGGGATGTACACCTCACCCGAGAACAGGCGACGGGCCGTGCGTACCAGCGAGGCGCGCAGGTGCTCGGGGTTGCCGTCGGCGGCAGGCTGCAGGGAAACCTCGATCTGCCCGCCCGGGTGTTCCAGGCGTACCAGCGCCTCGCCTTCGATGGGCGCGATGTCCTGAGCGACGCTGCCAGGCAGCGCACAGGCCGTGGCCAGGCCGATGGCCCCGGTGGCGGCGACCGAGCGGTGGCAGTTGTGCGGCATGAAATAGCGCACGCTCAGCATGCCGCCGTGACGTGCAGGTGCCAGCAGCACCGGTTTGGGGATGACCATCTGCGATACGTCGCCAAGGCCCATGGCCAGGCCGGCCTGCAGGCGAATGCGCTCCAGACGCTGGAGAAACGCACTGTCGGCATCCAGCTCGGCAGGCGACTCATAGCCGGTCTTGCCCAGTGCCTCGGCATGCATCAGCACCATCGGCATGGCCATGTCGATGCAGGTCACCTCGACACCATCGAACGCGTCACGCACGCGGCCGGTGGGCAGCAGACGGCCGGTCTTGCCACCAGCGGCATTGAGGAAAGTCAGCTTGATCGGCGCGGCGGTACCGGGCACGCCGTCGATGGCGGTGTCGCCGTCATAACGCACGCGGCCGCCCGGGGTCATCACGTCGGAATCGACGAAGGTGTTGGTGTTGAGGTTGCGGATGCGCACCCGGGTCATCGGCGAGCCGGCATTGACCAGGCCGTGTTCGATGGCGAAAGGGCCGATGGCACAAAGCATGTTGCCGCAGTTGGGCGCGGTGTCGACGCGGCGCTGGGTGACCATGACCTGCACGAACAGGTAGTCGACATCGGCATCCGGGTGCGGCGAGCGGCTGACAATCGCCACCTTGCTGGTCTGCGGGCTGCCACCACCGATACCGTCGATTTCCAGCTCGTGGCCAGAGCCCATCAGGCTGAGCAATACCTCGTCGCGCTGCTGCGGGTCCGTGGGCAGGTGATTGGCCAGAAAGACCGGCCCCTTCGAAGTACCGCCTCGCATGAGTACACAAGGTACCGTCCGCATGATGCCTCCAACGCAATAAAACTAGTGATTGTTGCTTTGCGTCGATTATGAGGAGCGGATATTTATTCTGTAAAATGCATATATTTCGATATTTATTCCACTTAACGCATTAATGCACGTGCGTATTTCCTCGCTTGCCAGTCCTGAGCCGAAAGACTAGGGTTCATTGCTAACCTGCAAACAAAAATACGCCAGACTGATAACTCATACGCATGAATTACGAACTGCAAGATATCCGCGCTTTCGTGAAAATCGCCGAATTCGGCAACTTTCACGAGGCCGCCAACGCCATTCACCTTTCCCAGCCGGCACTGACCCGTCGCATGCAGAAGCTGGAAGAAAGCCTCGGCACCCAGTTGCTGGACCGCACCACGCGCCGCGTCAGCCTGACCGCCGTGGGGCGTGATTTTCTGCCCAAGGCGCAGCGTCTGCTGGACGACTTCGAGCGTTCGATCCTTGGCATCCGCGAGTTGGCCGAGCGCCAGTCCGGCCAGGTCACCCTCGCCTGCATCCCGACGGCAGCCTTCTACTTCCTGCCGACGGTGATCCGCGCCTTCAACCTGCAGTACCCGAAGATCCGCATCCGTATCCTCGACCTCAGCGCCCATGAAGGGCTGGAAGCGGTGATACGTGGCGAGGCGGATTTCGGCATCAACATGCAGAGCGGACAAAGCGCGGAAATCGACTTCACCCCGCTGGTCAACGAGCCTTTCGTGCTCGCCTGCCGGCGCGACCATCCCCTGGCCAAGCAGCCGGAAGTGGCCTGGCGCGAGCTGAGCGATTACCGCCTGATCGGCGTCGGACGCCTCAGTGGCAACCGCGTGCTGCTCGATCACGGCCTGGCCCACCTCGACTGGCGCCCGAGTTGGTTCTACGAGGTGCAGCATCTTTCGACATCGCTGGGCATGGTCGAGGCCGGCCTGGGCATCGCCGCCCTGCCCAGCCTGGCGATGCCGGCCGAGGACCATCCGATTCTGGTCAGTCGGCCGCTGGTCGACCCGGTGATCAGCCGCACCCTGGGCCTGGTTCGCCGCCGCGGCTCTTCGCTGTCACCGGCAGCGGAACAGTTCGTCGAGACTCTGCTGCGGCAATGGCCGAGCTACACCTCCATCGGAACCAGCAACACCGCCGAGTTCGACAGCTGAGCCGTCGCTCGGGCCGGCATTGCGCTCGCCGCCGGTCCGGCGCGCCTTGATCGCCAGCCGCCAAGCAAGACAGGCCGCCGAAAAACCGGATAATGGCGGCCATTTTGTTTCGCTCGCTGGTACTGCCCCATGGAAATCAAGGTCAACTTTCTCGACAACCTGCGCCTCGAAGCCAAGTTCGACGACTTCACGGTGATCGCCGATCAGCCGATCCGCTACAAGGGCGACGGCTCGGCGCCGGGGCCGTTCGACTATTTCCTGGCCTCTTCGGCGCTGTGCGCGGCCTACTTCGTCAAGCTGTACTGCCAGACGCGGGACATCCCCACCGAGAACATTCGCCTGTCGCAGAACAACATCGTCGACCCGGAGAACCGCTACGCGCAGATCTTCAAGATCCAGGTCGAGCTGCCGGCCGATATCTCCGAGAAGGACCGTCAGGGCATCCTGCGTTCCATCGACCGCTGCACGGTGAAGAAGGTGGTGCAGCAGGGCCCCGAGTTCATCATCGAGGAGGTGGAAAACCTCGACGCCGACGCCCAGGCGCTGCTGATGCCGGTGTCGGATAGCACCACCTACATTGCGGGCAAGGACCTGCCGCTGGAGCAGACCATCGCCAACATGTCGGGCATCCTCGCGGATCTGGGGATGAAGATCGAGATCGCCTCCTGGCGCAACATCGTGCCCAATGTCTGGTCGCTGCACATTCGCGACGCGCAGTCGAACCTGTGCTTCACCAACGGCAAGGGCGCGACCAAGGAAAGCGCGCTGGCCTCGGCCCTCGGCGAGTTCATCGAGCGGCTGAACTGCAACTTCTTCTACAACGACCAGTTCTGGGGCGAGGACATCGCGACTGCCGAGTTCGTCCACTACCCCAACGAACGCTGGTTCAAGCCCGGGCCGAAGGATGCGCTGCCCGAGGAAATTCTCGACGAGCACTGCCTGGCCATCTACAACCCGGATGGCGAGTTGCGCGGCTCGCACCTGTACGACACCAATTCAGGCAACACTGTGCGCGGCATCTGCTCGCTGCCGTTCGTGCGCCAGAGCGATGGCGAGACGGTGTACTTTCCGTCCAACCTGATCGAAAACCTCTACCTGTCCAACGGCATGAGCGCCGGCAACACCCTGGCCGAAGCCCAGGTGCAGTGCCTGTCGGAGATCTTCGAGCGTGCGGTCAAGCGCGAAATCCTGGAAGGCGAGCTGTGCCTGCCGGACGTGCCGCAAGAGGTACTGGCCAAGTATCCGGGCATCGTCGCTGGCATCCATGGCCTGGAGGAGCAAGGCTTCCCGGTGCTGGTGAAAGACGCCTCGCTCGGCGGCGAATTCCCGGTGATGTGCGTGACCCTGATGAACCCGCGTACCGGCGGCGTATTCGCCTCCTTCGGCGCGCATCCGAGCCTGGAAGTAGCACTGGAGCGCAGCCTCACCGAACTGCTCCAGGGCCGCAGCTTCGAGGGCCTCAACGACCTGCCGCAGCCGACCTTCGACAGCCTGGCGCTGACCGAGCCGAACAACTTCGTCGAGCACTTCATCGACTCCAGCGGCGTGGTGTCCTGGCGCTTCTTCGGCGCCACGCCGGACTTCGAATTCGTCGAGTGGGACTTCTCTGGCAAAGGGGCAGATTCCAACGAACAGGAAGCCGCTACCCTGTTCGGCATCCTCGAAGACCTGGGCAAGGAAGTCTACGTCGCCACATACGATGACCTCGGCGCCAATGCCTGCCGCATCCTGGTGCCGGGCTACTCGGAGATCTATCCGGTCGAGGACCTGATCTGGGACAACACCAACAAGGCGCTGCTGTTTCGCAAGGACATCCTCAACCTGCACGCCCTCAGCGACCGCGAGCTCAAGTCACTGCTGCGCAACCTGAACAACACCGAGGTCGACGACTACACCGACATCACCACACTGATCGGCATCGAGTTCGACGACAACACGGTCTGGGGCCAGCTGACCATCCTCGAGCTGAAGCTGTTGATCAACCTGGCGCTGAAGAAATACGACGACGCCAAGGAGTTGGTCGAGGCCTTCCTGCAGTACAACGACAACACCGTCGAGCGTGGCCTGTTCTACCAGGCGGTCAACGCGGTGCTGGAGATCCAGCTGGACGACGAGCTGGAGCTGGCCAACTTCGAGCACAACCTGCGGCGCATGTTCGGAAATGAACGTATGGACGCGGTGATCGGCTCGGTAGACGGCAGCGTGCGCTTCCATGGCCTCACCCCGACCAGCCTGGCGCTCGAAGGGCTGGACAAGCACCTGCGCCTGATCGACAGCTACAAGAAACTGCACGCTGCCCGCGCCAAAGCAGCGGGTATGGCCGGCTGAGCATGGCCAGCGAGTGCCCAGCACAAGGCGTAGCAGCGCTGATGCTGGCGGCTGGCTACAGCCGCCGCTTCGGCGCCGACAAGCGCCGGCTCGTGCTCGACGACGGCCGCTCGCTGCTGGCGGCCAGCCTGGCACTGCCCTGTTCGATGCTCGAAGAGGTCTGGCTGGTGCTGCGCCCGGACGAGACAGGCGCTGAGTTGGGATTATCCGCAGGCATCAGGCTCGTCCAGCATCCAGCGACGGCGCAAGGCATGGGCCACAGCCTGGCCGCAGGGGCCAAGCGGCTGCTCGCCGAATCGAGCGCAATGGCCGCGGCGATCTTTCTCGCCGATATGCCACATATTCGCCGGGACAGTCTGGAAACGCTGCTCGCCTGCGCCAGTGCAGACAAAATCTTACTGCCCAGCTACCAGGGTAAACGCGGCCATCCGGTGCTGTTCGGCCGTGATTTCTGGCCGCAGCTGGCGGCACTGAGCGGCGATACCGGCGCCAGGCCGGTGCTTCAGCAGAACGCCGAAGCCCTGCGCATCGTCGAGCTGGCTGACCCCGGCGTGCTGCAGGATATCGATACCCCGCAAGACCAGGCTCGGCTCTAGCGCCCCATGGCGGGTTTCACCCGCCCTACCGCCCGGTCTGGCGCAGCAGCACCTCACTCATCGCCTGCGCCGCGCTGGACAGCTGATGCCCGGCCTGGTGCAGCAAGCCCACCCTACGCGACACCTGCGGCTCGCTCAGCGGCAAACAACGAGCACCCAGCTCTTCCATCTGCTGCAGGCACAGCTGCGGCACGGCGCTGACGCCGAGGCCTTCGGCGACCATACGTCCGACCGTGACCAACTGATGACTCTCGAACGCCACCGGCAGCTTGCCGTGGCTGGAGATCACGCTGTCTTCCAGCAGCAGGCGCACCGCCGAAGGGCGTTGCAGGGTGATGAAGGGCTGCTCCAGCAACTGCTTCCAGGTCAGCGCCGACTGCCCGGCCAGCTCGCTGGCCGCTGGCACCACGGCCACGAAACGATCATCGTACAGCGGCGTGAACTGCAGACCGTCGAGGGTCGCCGGCTCGAAGGCGATGCCGAGCTCGACGCGGCCATCGCGCACCATCTCCATCACCTGTTCGTTGATCACGTCATGCACCGCCACGTTGACTCGTGGGTAGGCATCGCGAAACACGCGCAGCGCCGCTGGCAGGCGATTGCCGGCGAACGACGGCATGGCCGCCACCGCCACCTTGCCCATCTGCAGGGTGAAGTGCTGGCGCAGCAGGTCCTCGGCGTTGTCCCAGTCCGCCAGCAGCCGCACGGCAATCGGCAATAACGTCTCGCCCTCTGGCGTCAGCGCCACACTACGGGTGGTGCGCACCAGCAACTGGCCACCGAGCGATTGCTCCAGATTCTTGATCGCCAGGCTCAGTGCCGGCTGCGACAGGTGCAGGCGCTCACAGGCCTGGGCGAAGCTCAGGCTCTGTGCCACGGCGAGAAAGGCACGTAGCTGCTTGACGGTCATTGATTTATTTACCTGATCAATCAAGAGGAAAAACAAACTTAACAAATAAGCTCATAGCGCAGAAGCTTGACCACAGCCTGGCAGTGCTCCTGCCCCACAACAACAAAGAGGCAGCCTCGAATGAGCGGACTCGACAAACGCGTCGGCAGCTATGCAGAAGCCCTGGACGGCCTGCAGGACGGCATGACCGTACTGGCCGGCGGCTTCGGCCTGTGCGGCATCCCCGAGAACCTGATTGCAGAGATCCGCCGCCGTGGTGTGCGCGACCTCACCGTGGTGTCCAACAACTGCGGGGTCGATGGTTTCGGTCTCGGCGTGCTGCTGGAAGATCGGCAGATCCGCAAGATGATTGCCTCCTATGTCGGCGAGAACGCCCTGTTCGAGCAGCAGCTTCTCTCCGGCGAGCTTGAAGTTGAACTCACTCCGCAAGGCACCCTGGCCGAGAAGCTGCGCGCCGGCGGCGCCGGCATTCCTGCATTTTTCACCGCAACCGGTTACGGCACCCCGGTCGCCGAGGGCAAGGAGGCGCGCGAGATCAACGGCCGCCACTACATCCTCGAACCCGCCATCACCGGCGATTTCGCCATCGTCAAAGGCTGGAAGGCCGACCATTTCGGCAACGTGGTCTACCGCCACACCGCGCAGAATTTCAATCCGGTGGTCGCCACCGCCGGGCGCATCACCGTGGTCGAAGTGGAAGAGATCGTCGAACCCGGTGAACTCGACCCGACGCAGATTCACACGCCCGGCATCTACGTCGACCGGTTGATCTGCGGCAGCTTCGAGAAACGCATCGAAAAACGCACGCTGCGCGCCTGAGGAGATACCAGCATGGCTCTTACCCGTGAACAAATGGCTCAGCGCGTCGCCCGTGAATTGCAGGACGGCTTCTACGTCAACCTCGGTATCGGCATCCCGACCCTGGTGGCCAACTACGTGCCCGAGGGCATGCAGGTGATGCTGCAGTCGGAGAACGGTCTGCTCGGCATGGGCGCCTTCCCCACTGAAGACGAAGTGGACGCCGACATGATCAACGCCGGCAAGCAGACCGTCACCGCGATCAAGGGCGCAGCGATCTTCGACTCGGCCCAGTCCTTCGCCATGATCCGTGGCGGCCATGTCGACCTGACCGTGCTCGGCGCTTTCGAAGTGGACGTACGCGGCAACATCGCCTCTTGGATGATCCCCGGCAAACTGGTCAAGGGCATGGGCGGTGCCATGGACCTGGTGGCCGGCGCCGACAACATCATCGTCACCATGACCCACGCCTCCAAGGACGGCGAATCCAAGCTGCTGGAGCACTGCAGCCTGCCGCTGACCGGCTGCGGCTGCATCCGCAAGGTGCTGACAGACCTGGCCTACCTGGAAATCGAGAACGACGCCTTCATCCTGCGCGAGCGCGCGCCGGGGGTGAGCATCGAGGAAATCGTCGCCAAGACCGCCGGTAAACTGATCGTCCCCGAACACGTGCCGGAAATGAGCTTCTAAGTTGTCTACCGTTCTGTAGGCGCCACCACGCACGGCGCCTACGGAACGTTTTTCTGCATTGTGGGAGGGGCTTTAGCCGCGACGAGAAAAGCTCGCCGCTAAAGCGCCTCCCACAATACGCGGCCCATCAGCCGAGAGGAGTTATCCCATGCAAGACGTCGTCATCGTTGCCGCCACCCGCACCGCCATCGGCAGCTTCCAGGGCAGCCTGGCCGATATTCCCGCGCCGGAACTCGGCGCCATCGTGATCAAGCGCCTGCTGGAGCAGACCGGCCTCGACGCTGCACAGGTCGATGAAGTGATCCTCGGCCAGGTACTTACCGCTGGCTCCGGCCAGAACCCCGCACGCCAGGCTGCCATCCGCGCCGGCCTGCCCCATGCCGTGCCAGCCATGACCCTGAACAAGGTCTGCGGCTCGGGCCTCAAAGCCCTGCACCTGGCCGCCCAGGCCATCCGCTGTGGCGATGCCCAGGTCATCATCGCTGGCGGCATGGAGAACATGAGCCTGTCGCCCTATGTGCTGCCCAAAGCCCGTACCGGCCTGCGCATGGGCCACGCGCAGATGCTCGACAGCATGATCGTCGACGGCCTGTGGGACGCCTTCAACGACTACCACATGGGCATCACCGCCGAGAACCTGGTAGACAAGTACGGCATCAGCCGCGAAGCCCAGGACGCCTTTGCCGCCGCCTCGCAACAGAAGGCCGTGGCGGCTATCGAAGCTGGGCGTTTCGATACCGAGATCACTCCAGTGCTGATCCCGCAACGCAAGGGCGCCCCCGTCGCCTTCGCCCGTGACGAGCAGCCGCGTGCAGGCACCACCGCCGAATCCCTGGCCAAGCTCAAACCAGCCTTCAAGAAGGATGGCAGCGTTACCGCCGGCAACGCCTCCAGCCTCAACGACGGCGCCGCTGCCGTGCTGCTGATGAGCGCGGCCAAGGCGCAGTCGCTGGGCCTGCCCGTGCTGGCGAAGATTGCCGGCTATGCCAATGCTGGTGTCGACCCGGCGATCATGGGCATCGCCCCGGTTTCCGCCACCCGCCGTTGTCTGGACAAAGCCGGCTGGAGCCTGGCCGATCTGGACCTGATCGAAGCCAACGAAGCCTTCGCCGCTCAGGCGCTATCGGTCGGCCAGGAACTGGGCTGGGATGCAGACAAAGTCAATGTCAACGGCGGCGCCATCGCCCTCGGCCACCCCATCGGCGCCTCGGGCTGCCGCGTGCTGGTGAGCCTGCTGCACGAGATGATCCGCCGCGACGCCAAGAAAGGCCTGGCCACGCTGTGCATCGGTGGCGGTCAGGGTGTGGCGCTGGCCATCGAGCGCTGAGCCGTAGGGTGGATCGCGCTTCACCGATCCACCGCTGTGGTGGATGTAAAAAGCGACATCCACCCTACAGGCCCGCGTGAGAAATCAGAGCACCGTAGCCCGGATGCAATCCGGGGAAACCCAGCATGGACCTCCCGGATTGCATCCGGGCTACGCAAACAGCTCGGCCCCGGCCGAGCTTTGTCATATCCACTGCAACACCCAGGCGTAGCCAACCTCGAATGCCTGGTTAAAGTCCCTACACAACCATAAGAAAGAGGCGTCATCCATGTTCAACACCCTCACCCGCATGAGCGTGAGCCTGGTACAGAAGTACCTGCCCTCACCGTTCGTGTTCTCTGCGCTCCTGACCCTGGGAGTCCTACTGGCTGGTATCTTCTCCACCGGCCAATCGCTACCGGCCATGGTGCAACACTGGAGCGGCGGATTCTGGACGCTGCTCGGCTTCGCCATGCAGATGTCGCTGATCTTCGTCACTGGCCACGCCCTGGCCAGCGCACCGATCATCAACCGCCAACTCGACCGCCTCGCCGGCCTGGCACGCACACCCGGTCAGGCGATCATCATGGTCACCCTCGTGGCGCTGGTCGGTTGCTGGGTCAACTGGGGCTTCGGCCTGGTGATCGGCGCGGTGTTCGCCCGCGCCCTGGCGCGTAAGGTCGATGGCGTCGACTACCCGCTGCTGGTGGCCTCGGCCTACTCCGGCTTCCTGGTCTGGCACGGCGGCCTGGCTGGCTCGATTCCGCTGTCCATGGCCACCGGCGGCCCGGACCTGGCACGTATCACTGCAGGCGTGCTGACCGATCCGGTGAGCATCACCGAGACCCTGTTCAGCCCGTTGAACCTGACCATCGTGGCTCTGCTGTTCATCGGCCTGCCGCTGCTCAACCGCGCCATGCACCCGCGTCAGGGCGCCAAGGTCGCCGATGCCGCCAAGCTGGTGGAATCGCGTGCAGAGCTGCCGGCTCGTGAAACCCCGGCACAGCGCCTGGACGACAGCCGCATCCTCGGTCTGGCACTGGTGGCCATGGCCGGTATCTACCTGTTCAACCACTTCGCCACCAAGGGCTTCGTGCTCGGCCTGGACGTGGTCATCGCCATCTTCCTGTTCAGCGGCTTGCTGATGCACGGCACCCCGGAGCGCTACATGCGCGCGGTGGACGAGAGCGTGCGCGGCATTGGCGGCATCGTCCTGCTGTTCCCCTTCTACGCCGGGATCATGGGCATGATGATGGGCGCCAACGCCGACGGCATCTCCCTTGGCCGGCAGATCACCGAAGCGTTCATCTCCTGGTCCTCGGCTGACACCTTCCCGCTGCTGGCCTTCCTCAGCGCTGGTGTGGTCAACGTCTTCGTACCGTCTGGCGGTGGCCAGTGGGCCGTGCAAGGCCCGATCATGCTGCCGGCTGCTCAGGCACTGGGCGTCTCGCCGACCGTTACCGCCATGGCGATTGCCTGGGGCGACGCCTGGACCAACATGATCCAGCCGTTCTGGGCACTGCCGCTGCTCGGCATCGTCGGCCTGGGCGCACGCGACATCATGGGCTACTGCCTGATCATGCTGCTGTACTCGGGCGTGGTGATCTGCGGCGCGTTCTACTTCCTCGGCTGACCAGGCAGCTAGGCCTTGCAGGGTGGGCTGGGCGGGTGATCCGCTTCGGCCCACACGGACCAACCCAGGTGGGCTAAAGCCCACCCTACGAGCTGACCTGCACCATTATCAGGCAGCCAACGCCCTGGGGTGAGCTTCAATCTGTAGGGTGGGCCGGGCGGCGATCCGCCTCTTGTAGGGTGGGCTTCAGCCCACCAGCGGCGGCTCACAGAGCTCGCCTCCTGAAAGAGCGGGCATTGCCCCAGGCGTACATCGCCCGCTCAATCCCCCATCAGCCCCTGCACCTTGGCCATGGCCACCGCCTGGGTGCGTCGCTGCACGCCAAGCTTGACGTTGATGCGCCGCGCATGGGTCTTGACCGTGTGCAGCGAGATGAACAGGCGATCGGCGATTTCCTGATTGGAGCACCCCTGCGCGATCAGCTGCAGCACCGCCAGCTCCCGCGAGCTGAGCAGCGCAGTACCGGCACTGGCCGGCTCATCCAGGCGCGGCGCCGGCTCGAACAGGCGCTGGTGCAGGCTCTGCCCAGCCTCACTCGGCAACAGGCGCTCCAGCCACTGCGCCTGACGCTGTCGCAGTTCCTGCAACGGCCGCAGCAGACGCAGCTGTCGCGCTTCGCCAAGCGCCTGCTGCAACAGGCCATCGGCCTGCTCCTGCTGCCCCTGCATGAGCAGTGCTTCGGCCAGGCTGACCCGACATTCGCAGGCCAGGCTGCGATGCCCGGCGAGCTGGCATTCATCCAGTAGCAGGCGCAGTGCATGCTCAGCGGCAGCGTGGTGGCCGAGCAGCAGGTCGCTCAGCGCCAGGTAACGACGCAAGCGCGGCAACAGATCGTAGAACTCCGAGGGCGCCAGTTGTTGACGCTGCTGCAACTGCTGCAGGGTCTGGGCGAACAGCTCGCGTGCGCGCCCGGTCTGCCCCTGACGCAGCAGCAGTCGCCCTGCCTGCAACTGCAGCACACAGCGGTAACGCACTTCAGGGACATGCGACCACTGCATCACCCGCTCGGCCCGCTGCAACCACTGATGTGCTTCGTCGAGATCGCCACGGCTTTCCGCCAGCTCCAGCATGCCGAGATAGCCGGAAATGATGTAGGCATCCTCGCAGTGCTCGGCTTCCTGCAGCCCCAGGCGATACGCCTGCTGCGCCGCCTCATCGAGGCCCTGGCGGGCCAGCAGGCTGGCCCGTACCAACAGCAGGCGAGCGACCACCGGGCTATGGTTGAAGCGTTCGCGCAGCAGCGCCAGGGACTGCTCGGCGAGTTCAGCGGCGCGCCCGGCCTCACCACGCATCTGTAGCAGCAGGCAGTGATCGGTATTGAGCAAAGCCTCGAAAATCAGACTGCCATTGAGCCGTGCCAGACGCAGGCCCTGATCCAGCGCCTGCTTGGCCTGGTCCAACGCATGTTCGGCCATATGCTGCTGGGCCAGCGCCTGGTAACAGAGCACGCGCTGCGACCAACTGCCCTCGTCCAGCATCTGCAGGGCCTGCTCGCAGTGCAACCGGGCATCGCGGCGCCCGCACTGACGTGCCAATACCCCCGTCAATGCCTGCCAATGGGCGATCAGTTTGCGCTGACGGCGCTCATCCGGTTGCGGCATGAAATGCGCCAGCCCCTGGATGCAGTCAGCCGCTTCATCAAAACGCGCACAGATAACCAGCGCCCAGGCCTGCAGCACGATCAATCGTGGCGAACTGGCAAACAGCCAGGCCGGCAGCTCTTCGCGCCATTGCAGGAACTGGGCGACCGAGTGCCCCTGCAGCAATTGCTCCTGGCTGAAGCGCTGCAGGTAGTTGACCGCGACCTCTACCTGCCCCGCCAGCAGGGCGTGTTCGACGGCCTCGCGAATATCACCGTGCTGAGCGAACCACTGACAGGCACGCACATGGATGGAGGCCGGCACCGGCGCGCCCGGCAGGCGACGCAGTACCTCGGCCAGCGGTTGCCACAGACGGAACCAGGTACCGCTGCTGTCGAGACTGCGCACGAACAGCTGGCGCCGTTGCAGTTCGCCCAGCAGCTCACTGCCACGGCCCTCCAGCAGATGCTCGCAGAGCGGCAGGGAAAAACGCGGCAGCAAGGCCAGTGCATGCAGGTCGCTGCGCAGTTCCTCGTCCAGATCGGCCAGCACCTCATGCTGCACGTAGTCGCGCAGCACCGGGCAGCCCTCCTGCAAACGCTGGCGCAGCGCATCCTCGTCGGCATCGAGTAACAGCAGACGGATCGCCGCCAACCAGCCTTCGCTGCGCTCGAGCAGGGCCTGCCGGACGTCATCAGCCAGGCTCACTTGCAACGCCGCCAGCAGCTCGGTCAGCGCCGCGTCATCCAGCGCCAGCTCCTCACCCTGAAGCTCCAGCAGATCGCCCTGCAGCAATAGACGTGGCAGGTTCCAGGCGGGTATGCGGCGACTGGCGACCCACCAGGTGACCTGCTGTGGCGCCGCAGCGAACACCCGGTCGAGGCAGGCATCGAGCTCATCGTCAGCCTGTCGCGGGTAGTCGTCGATAAAGATCCACAAACGCCCCGCATGCTCATGCAACCGATCGATCAGCCCCGCTTCGCCGGTATCGTCGAACGGCAACTGCATGGCTGCGGCCAGTCGCTTGCACAGCTGCTGCGTTGTCAGGCTGCGCCCTCCGAGATCGAGCCATACGCGCTCGACGGCGGCCGGTGTGTGGCGCGCGCATTGACCGAGCAGCACGCTCTTGCCAGAACCGGCAGGCGCGCACAGCAAACGCAGGCGCGACTCGCTAGCGAGCAGACGCTGCAGCAGGGCTGGGCGGGAAACCACACACGGCGGCAAACGCGGTAGATCGGCAGGTTGCACCTGCAGCGCACTCGGACGGGCGATGGCGAGGGTAGGCATGGCAGCGGTTCTCTCTGCTTGTCATTGTTGAACCACCCGGCGATGGTACCCCGCTCAACGCGCGCGACCACCCCTTGACGCTTATGGCGTGAGATTCACGTGAGAGAGGCACGCAGAAAAAAGCCGGTGGCGCACAGGGCGCCACCGGCTTGCTTCGGGTTGCTACCAGGTCAGCGCACGCCGGCGTTACGCAGCGCGGCCGGGGTGAAGTCCTTGGCCGATGCCTGGGTGCCGTACTGCACCGAGGTTTTCTCCTCGTTGGCCATGCCGATGGCGATGTATCGCCCGGCGATGATGTCGTACAGCGCCTCGAACGCGTAGACCGGCACCTTCTGCGCATACTGCTGCATCAACATCGCCTCGCCGACACGCCAGAGCTGGCCGCGGCCGTCATAGTGCTCGGACAGGGCGATCTGCCAGGAGTCTTCGTCCACGTAGAAGCGACGCTTGGCGTAGATGTTGCGCTCGCCCGCCTTGAGCGTCGCCTCCACTTCCCACACCCGGTGCAGCTCATAGCGGATCAGGTCCTGATTGACGTGGCCGGCCTTGAGGATGTCCTCATACTTCACCTCCGGCGTGGCCACGCGGTAGTTGTTGTAGGGGATGAACAGCTCGCGCTTGCCCACCAGTTTCCAGTCGTAACGATCCGGTGCGCCGTTGAACATGTCGAAGTTGTCCGAGGTACGCAGGCCATCTGCTGCAGTACCCGGACCGTCATACGCCACCTGCGGCGCACGGCGTACGCGACGCTGGCCGGCGTTGTACAGCCAGGCCATGCGCGGCTCGGCCACCTGATCGAGCGAGTCGTGCACCAGCAACACGTTGCCGGCCAGGCGCGAAGGTGCAGTGACCCGTTGCTTGAAGAACAACAGAGCATTTTCCGCCTTGCCTGGATCGACATCGGGGATGTTCTCCGGGAAGGCCACTTCATCCTCGAAGTGCACCAGGGTATAGGCGCCGTTGGTCTGCGGCGAGGCCTGCACGATGCTGCGCTTGAGGTTACCGCCGCGATAACGGGTGATGTGGTTCCATACCACCTCCAGGCCGTTCTGCGGAATCGGGAAGGCGTAATAGCGGCTGTCGGTGAAGCCGGTCAGACCGTTGCCGCCATCACGCAGGCCGGTCTTCAGCGCGCTGGTCCTGGCTGCGGCGTTGATCGCGTCCGGCACCGCCGTGCTGCGGTGCGTCGGGTACACCGGCATGCGATAGCTGTCCGGGTAGCGCGCGAACATCGCCAGTTGCCCGGCCGACAACTGCTCACGGTACTGCTCCAGGTTCTGTGCGGTGATGGTGAACAATGGCTGCTCGCCAGCGAAGGGGTCACTGAGAAAACCGCGCGCATCGACCTGCCCGGCATCGCTGGCCATGCCGCCCGTCCAGGCGGGGATAGTGCCGGCGGCGTTGCCGGCCATCTCACCACCCAACGGGGTCAGACTGGTACCGAGCTTGGCCGCTTCCTGCTCGCTGACCGCGGCCAGCACACCGCTGGCCAGCAGGCTCAGGGACAGTGCGCCGAGCATCTTCAGGGTTGTATTCATCTGCATTCCTCAACTGATCCTGATGGCCTAGAAGCTCACGCCGAAGCTGAGCGCCAGGAAGTCGCGGTCGACCGCGACGTTGTAATCACCGCCGAAGAAGTCGGTGTACGACAGGCTGGCGGTGTAGGTATTGCGGTAGTCGGCGTCTATACCGATGCTCACGGCCTTGGAACCCTCATTGAACAGGCCGTTGGGGCCGTAGCCGTCGACGTCATGCGACCAGGAGATGTTCGGCTTGAGGTTCACCCCGGCGAACACGTTGCTGTACTCCCAGATGCCACGCACGCGGTAGCCCCATGAGGTGCTGGTGACGAAGCCGTGGGTGTCGCCACGGAAGCCATAGGCACCGAACAACGAATCGCGGCCGTAGCGCAGGTCTTCACGGCTCTCCAGGCCACCGACGTGGGCCATGCCGATCTCGCCCACCAGGGTGAAGCGCCCGGCGCCCATTACCTGATCGAAGAAATGGGTGAAGGTAGTCTGCACCTGGGTGACTTCCTTGCGCCGGTAACCGACGTTGTCCTGGCCAGGTCCGGCCGCGACCGGTGCAGCGCCAGGGGCGATGGGGTTGAGCAGGCTCAGGGTCATGTCGGTGGTGTTGATCTGCAGCGGCAGGTTCGGCCGGTAGCTGACCTCACCCGCCCAGGCCGTACCGGTGGGCAGTGTGGTGGAGAAGCTCATGCCGTAGAGGCGAATATCCTCCGGGTACTCGAGGTAGTAGCGACCATTGCCGAGCATCACGCTCTGCGCCAGTCCCGCGCCGCTGCCCGGTACGATGCCATTGGCGGTGCCAATGATCCCCGGCAGCGCTGCCAGGGTCGCCAGGCCGGCGTTCTGCGTGCTGACGATGGGCGTGCGGCTGTGGTAGTTCATGAAGTACGCGCCGTACTCGGTCTCGTCTCCCAGCCAGCGCAGGGCCAAGCCCCACTGGCCGCTGTCGCGCGCATCGCGGTCACCGGCACGCGGCAGAATCACCCCTTCGCTGTCGACGCGGAAGCCCTGACCGAACGCTGCAGCAACCGGCTGCAACGGCGCAATGGCTGGCGAGCCGATGTGATAGCCATTGTCACAGCCATCGGCGGCCACATCGGCGGTGGAGAAGAAGGTCCCGCAGTTGTCGATGATGGTCTGGTCCCATTCCAGTTGGTAGAAGGCTTCCATGCTCAACTGATCGGTCAGGCTCTGCGACAGGTAGAGCATGTTCACCGGGATCAGGCCTTCCTTGATCTCCGCGCCTGGGCGGCGGAAGGCGGCCACGTCGATAGGGTTGATGGCGTTGATACTGTTGCCGATGAAGGTGCTCTCACCCCAGCTCACTACCTGCTTGCCGATCCGCACCGTGCCCGGCAGATCGCCAACGGCGTAGTTGTGGTAGAGGAATGCATCGAGAATTTCCGCCCCCGAAGACTGGGCGCCCTCCTTGCGATTGCTGTCGTCGATGTCCTTGAACAGGCGGCTTTCGTCCTTGAGCTCGAAGTCGTACCAGTACTTGCCGCGCACGAACACGCCGGTATCGCGGTACTTCAGTTCGAGGTCGTGAATGCCCTTGAAGATCTTCGAGAAGGTCTCGCCCTTCTTGAAGTTCAAGCGTCCATCATCGCCAGTCTGCGCCTGGCCCTGGCCGCCGTTGTTGGGGCCGATCAGATCGCGATCCGGACTGCGCATCGACCAGCTGGCACCGACCGACAGCGAGCTGTCGAACTGCCCTTCGATCTCACCGATGTTGAAGTTGACGGCCTGCGCCGGTGCGACGAAACCGACGGCGACGGCCAAAGCCAAGGTGTGCGGCTGGAATAGTCCGGGCCCTGTTGTTCTTGTCATGCGGGTCTCCTGAAGTGGGGTGAAACTGCAGGGAACCCTACGCAGCGACCACATCCCGGATAAGCGCACCAAGGAGGGATTTCATCTGTCGCCCGAAAGGATGAATGGCGCCCTGGCGCGGGCCGCAGGCCGCGACACTCAGCGTGCTGAATGACGGGGTATCAGAGAGGCGGGGAACTTTCCTGCGCGCCACGGCCCAGGCATGCTGTGCAGCCGAGAACCACAGGAGCGACAACGATCATGGAGATACTTCTGAAACTCTGCGCCACTCTGGGTATTGGTATGGGCACCCTCTTCGCCCTCCTGCCTGGCTCGTTCGGCCTGCTCAACTTTCGCAGCGAACACGGCAATACGTGGCGCAGTCATCTGGCTGCCTGCATCTGGTGGTTGCTGGTGCTGGCCCATCCGTTGGCGTTGTACCGGTTGTGGCTTGGCGACGAATACCACTTCCAGTGGTTGTTGCTGCCAATGGCTCTGCACCTGCTGTTCTTCAGCCTGTTCGGGCGCAACCTCAGCACTCGTTGACGCCATCTAGCGCCAGCGATCGAGCACATTCACCGCCAACCGATCCAGCCAGCCCCACAGGCGCTGTTGCGCGCGACGCCACCAGGGGCGCTGGTGCCAATCGTCGAGAGTGATTTCGCGGCTGACGCCGAAATCCTCGATGAAGCTGGCCGTCACTGCCCGGGTAAAATCCGGGTCCAGCGCCTCGACATTGGCGTCGAGATTGAAGCGCAGGTTCCAGTGGTCGAAGTTGCACGAGCCGACGCTGACCCAATCGTCCACCAGCACCATCTTCAGATGCAGAAAACGCGGCTGATACTCGAAAATGCGCACGCCAGCCCTGAGCAGTTTCGGATAATAGCGCTGCCCGGCAAAACGCACCGGCGGGTGATCGGTGTTGCGCCCGGCCAACAGCAGGCGCACTTCCACCCCACGTGCGGCTGCGCGGCGCAGGGCACGGCGGATTTTCCAGGTCGGCAGGAAGTAAGGCGTGGCCAGCCAGACGTGCTGCTTGGCGCCCTTCAGCGCGCGCAACAGTGAGAGCAGAATGTCGCGATGCTGTGCCGCGTCGGCATAGGCGACACGCCCGAGACCAACCCCCGCCGGCGGACATTCGGGCAGGCTCAGGGGTATCGGCTGGTGGCTCGGGCGCCAGGAAAATCGTGCGCGCCAGAGTTGCTCGAACAGCTGCTGCCAGTCGCCCACCAGCGGCCCTTCGATCTCCACCATGACTTCGTGCCAGGGACTCCGAGGCTCCTCAGGTAGCCAGAACTCATCGGTGGAGCCGGTGCCGCCAACGTAGGCCAGGCGCTGGTCCACCAGCAGCAGCTTGCGGTGATCGCGGTGAAAATTGCGGATACCCCGCCGCCAGCGCACCGGGTTGTACCAGCGCAGTTGTGCACCGGCGGCCTGCATGCGCTCACGCAGCGCGATGCCCAGGCCTGCCGCACCGTAGGCATCGAACAGACCACGCACCCTCACCCCGCGCTCAGCCGCCCGACACAGTGCGTCGACCAGGCGCTCGCTGCAGCGGCCGTCTTCGATCAGATAGAGCTCGATTTCCACCTGCTCCCGGGCACCCTCGATGGCTGCCAGCATGCGCGGGAAAAACACCGGGCCGTCCAGCAGCAACTCGAAGCGATTGCCACCTCGCCAGGGAAAGATGCTGCCGCGCGCATGCACGCTCAACGCGCCGTGAAGATCAGCACGGCACCCACCGGCACCGAGAGGCTGATGGCCGGCAGTTCAGCGACCTTGCGCAGTGCCTCGATGCCACTGGCCAGGGCAAAATCTTCGGCGTGCAGCACCAGCGGCGCCAGGGTCACCACCTGGAAGCGGCGATCATCCAGCCGCGTGACCAGCAGTTCGCTGTGCAACTCGCGCGTGCGCTCGTTGAGGGTCAGTTGCAGGGGCAACCGCAACTCCAGCTGCGCACCAGGTGCCAGGTCGGTCAATTGCGGCAGGTTGACCTGGGCAGTGATGCGCGCCTCGGGCAGGCGCGAGGTGTCGAACAGCATGGCACGCAGGCGCTCGTCACGCAGCGGGATACCGGTGCTCAGCGAATCAAGATCCACGCGCAGGCGCGCGCGCCCATCGGCCGCGATCTGCCCGTGCAGGGTGAGAAAGCGATGCACCTCCGACTGGCTGCCGGAATGGGTGGAGATGAACGAAAGACGCGAAGATTCGTTGTCCAGATACCAGTCGGCGTGAACGGGCAAGGCAGCGGCAAGCAACAGGGTGAGAAGCGAACGGCGCATGAGAACTCGAAAAAGGCATGACCAGGCGGCAACGATAGTCGCCACGGCCCGCCTTGCAAAGCCCGGCGCCGGCCAAGCCGTAGGGCGGGTGCAACCCGCCGCTTCCGAGGTGGCGGGTTTCACCCGCCCTACTCATTCGGCAGCAGTTGACAGCCCTGCCGCTCACCCAGCCAGACCGCGCTGTGGGTGCGACCCAGACCGCTGGCGGTGACGCGCTTGGCGCTCGCATCATCGAGCAGGCTGCTGATCGGTACGTACTGCTTCACATAGCCTTCGCAATAGGCCGCCGGGTTGCCGCTGACGTAACGGCAGGAGCAGTACTCCTTGGCCGTGTAGGCGCCGATGATGTCGGGGAACGCCGCCAGATGCGCACGGTTCGACCAGGCCCAGGCCAGCAGCAGAATCACCAGCAGCGCCAACACGCTGAGAATCGGATGACGACGAATCATGGCTGCACCTCCGTGGCGAAAGCCGCCTGCACGCGCTTGAGCAGTTCGTTGTGCTGGAAGCTGCCGTCGCGGTCATCGGCGTAGCGCACCACCACCAATTTTTCCTCGGGTAACACGTACAGCCCTTGCCCCCAGTGCCCCAGGGCGGCGATGGTAGCGGCCGGTGCATCCGGCCAGGGTCGCGCGCTGCCCGGCAGTTCGGCATTGAGCCACCAATGCCCGCCCGGGACGGCATCGCCCGGCTTGGCCAACTGCGGCTGATAGCTGGAAAAAGGCGTGGAAACGAAATCGACCCAGGCAGCCGGCAACAACTGGCGCTCGCCCCAGCGACCGCCACGCTGCATCAACAGGCCGACACGGGCCAGGTCGCGCGCGGTCATGTAGGCGTAGGACGACGCGATGAACGTGCCGCTGGCGTCGCGCTCCCAGACTGCACGGCTGATGCCCAGCGGCTCGAACAGCGCCGTCCAGGGATAGTCGGCATAGGCCTGCTCGCCGACCATGCCACGCAACGCGGCCGACAGCACGTTGCTGTCGCCGCTGGAATAACGAAAGCGCGTACCCGGCGCGGCGTCTGCGGCATGCGCGGCGGTGAAGGCCGCCATGTCGGCGCGACCGCGGGTGTAGAGCATGGCCACCACCGAGGATTTCAGCGGCGCGTATTCATAGTCCTCTTCCCAGGCCAGACCCGAGGCCCAATTGAGCAAGTGACCGATCTTGATCTGTGGATGCTCGGCCATCGCCGGGTAGTACTGCGCGGCCGGTGCGTCGAGCTTGAAGCGCCCTTCGCCATAAGCCACACCCAAGGTGCTGGCCAGCAGGCTCTTGGCCATCGACCAGGAGAGATGCGCGGTCTGCGCCGTAGTCGGTTCGGCATAGCGCTCGTAGACGATCTGCCCGTCACGGATCACCAGCAGCGCATCGGTGCGAACGCCCGTGCGCTCGACGTCATCGCGTTCCGGGAAGGCGTACTGTTCGAGCTCGGCCAGCGCGGCGCTCTCGACGCGTGGCTGGCTCTGCCAGTCGGGTTGCGGCCAGGTTTCCGCCAGGGCGGTGCTGGCAGCCAGGCTGAAACCGAGCGCCAGGCTCAGTCGACGAAGCAAGGAGGTGGACATGGGCGGCCTCGATCAGAAATCGTGGCGCACCCTAGCATGGCCATGGTGACGGCTTGAAGTGACGAAACCGCCATCCCCCGCCTTCATTCGGGCAGGGGTAGGGTGCGCCGTGCGCACCGATTGCCATGTGGTATCGGTGCGCACAGCGCACCCTACCGCTATCTGGGCAGTTGGTAATCCTCAGGCCCCATCAGGTCGAGACCGCATTCGAGGTTTTCGATCCAGTAGAGAAAGGCGCTGATCATTTCCGGGCCGACGAAGGGCCGGCCATGCTGCGGCACGATCATTTCCACATCCATCTGCCGCACCATCGCCGCCCACAGGCGACACGCCTTGTTGCCGGCCATGTAGCGGCGGTGGAAGCCCTCCATGTTCGGCACATGGTTGACGAAGTCGCGTACCGGCGTGGCGTCATCGACCATCGAGGCGCCCATGTCACCGGAGAAGAGGATCTTGCTCACCGGGTCATAGACCTGGAAGTTGCCCACCGAGTGCAGGAAATGCGCTGGCACGGCCTTGAGCGTGCATTTGCCCAGTGGAATGCTCTGGCCGCGATCCGGCAACGCGATGATGCGATCAAAGGTGTTGATGCCACGACTCAGGACCAGGTAATTGGCCGTCAGGTGCGGCAGGAAACGCGCCCACAGCTTGGAGCAGATCACCCGCGCACGGGTATGCAGCAGCCACTTGTCCAGCGAGGCGATGATGTCCGGGTCCTGGTGCGAAGCGAAGATGTAGGTCAGGTCCTGCACCGGGATGTGCTTGGACAGCTCCAGCGACAGCGGCGTGTAGGTCAGGTCACCGCCCGGATCGAGCAGCAGGTACTGCTCGTTGTCGGTGATCAGGAACTGGTTGGATTGCACGCCTTCGCCGCTGACCAGGTCATCGAACATCAGGCATTGGTGGTTGCCGTTATCGAACAGCACGATGGGCTCGCGGCGCATGGAAACCTCTTGGATTATTCGCGAGGCAACCTTATGCGCACGACCGCCAGCCAGTACTGATATGGATCAACGGGCGGCGACAATCCGCCGCGCGTTCTCCAGGCGCTTGCTGCGCGCCGCCTCGGCGATGCGCAGCAAGCCCTTGTCGCGCTGCCACAGCTCGGCCCATTGCGCTGGGCCAGCGGCAAAGGCCGCCTCCAGTTCGCCCGCCAAGGCCTGCTGCGTGGCGAACAACCCGGCCAGCAACAGATGGGTAGTGGGCGCATCGGGCGCCTGTCGCGCGACCTCGGCACAGCCGGCCAGCAGCGCCTGCAGACGCAACAGCAACGTTTCAGGCCAGCCACAATCGCGCCCCACACCCAATTGCCAGGCGACAACAGCGGTAAGTACGTGCACGTCTTCCAGGGTGCGGAAGGGTTTGACGTAGTCATCCCAGCCGTCGCCGGCCAGGCGCTCGCCGTGGGCCTGTTCCAGGTGCAGTCGCGCATGGCCGATATCCGGCATCAACGGCAAGGCCGGCAGCGGCTCGATACGTACACCTGGCGCGCCCTGGCGTACTACGCCCAGAGCCAGACGTGGCGCCTGCCCCTCGTCCTCCTCGCGCGCCGCCACCAGCAGCCAGTCGGCACATTCGGCAGCGGTGACGAAATCCTTGCGCCCCGTGATCTGCAGGCCGTCGATACGTGTGTTCATGTCCGCCGGGCGGGTGCTGCGGTGCTCCGTCACGCACAGCGCACCGGCCGTCCAGGGCGCCGCTGGCCACAGCATGCGCAACGCCGCCTGATAGCCAGCGAGAAACGCCAACCCCGGCGTAGCCGCCAGCAGGCCGCCCAACAGCGCCAGCTCGAAGGGTTGCGGCGTGCCGCCCAGACGCACCAGCAAGCGGGCGTACCAGTCTTCCAGGCCCGACTCGGCAGTCAGGCGTTCACCGGGCTGAAACAGACTCGACCAGGGCATCGTACAGGCTCCTCGCAGCAGCAGCCGGACACCTCTAAAAACTACCTCGGCTTTGGCCTCCTGCGTCGCTCTACCTCCTGCATCCATGCAGTCGTGCGTTGCCATTGCTGCGTTAAAAACAGGCTCGTGCGTGAGTCCGAGCTGGGCGCCCCCATCAAAATGCTCATTTACAGCTCGTAAAGTCGAGCGCGACTCCGATCGTTTTTCGCCTGTTTGATTCGCTAGCGCTCACCCTTCGGGCCAGCCCTTGGCTGTTACTCCCGTTGGTCGTTGCGCCTTGCACTGGCTGCCTCGCCTACGTTTTTGAAAGTGTCCAACCGGGCCGCTGTCACATAAGCATAAGAAAAGCGTCACGGTGGTGACACTGCAGCTACCTAGCCTGAGCTTGCCCAACAAGATCGACCGGCTGCAAGCACTCAGCCGGCACACGGAGGATCTGGCATGACTCAAACCGCTCGCCGTCTGCAGGCCGAACGCCTGCAAGGCCCCGCCGCCCTGCGTGAAGCTCAGGCCTTGCGTTATCGCGTATTCAGCGCGGAATTCGATGCCAAGCTCAATGGCGCCGAACTGGGTCTGGACATGGACGACTACGACATCCACTGCCGCCATATCGGCGTACGTGACCTCAACAGCGGCGAACTGGTCGCCACCACTCGCCTGCTCGATCACCAGGCCGCCGCGGGCCTCGGTCGCTACTACAGCGAAGAGGAATTCGCCCTGCACGGCCTGGCCAAACTGGAAGGCCCGGTACTGGAAATTGGCCGTACCTGTGTCGATGTCGCTTACCGCAACGGCGCTACCATCGCCGTGCTCTGGGGCGAGCTGGCCGAGGTACTCAACGAAGGCGGCTACCGCTACCTGATGGGCTGCGCCAGCATCTCCATGCAGGACGGCGGCATCCAGGCCCAGGCCATCATGCAGCGCCTGCGCGAGCGCTACCTGTGCACCGAGCACCTGCGCGCCGAGCCCAAGCACCCGCTGCCGCAACTGGATGTGCCGAGCAACGTCATCGCCGAGATGCCGCCGCTGCTCAAGGCCTACATGCGCCTGGGCGCGAAGATCTGCGGCGAACCCTGCTGGGATCGCGACTTCCAGGTCGCCGACGTGTTCATCCTGCTCAAGCGCGACGAGCTGTGCCCGCGCTACGCCCGGCACTTCAAGGCTGCAGTCTGATAGCTACACTTGCATCCCCTGCGCCGGCCCTGTAGACAGAGGCCGGCTTTTTTCATCTGGAGTCCTGCATGCCCCGACTGCGCCTGGCCCTGCGCCTGCTACACCTGGCCCTGGTAATCGCCTTCGGCACCTTGCTGGCCGGCATCGTCAGCCTGTTCGAGCGTGTGGTTCGGCATGACCTGATGCCGTTGCGCCAACGCCTGACGCGCTGGTTTCTGGCGCGCCTGGGCGGTGCCCTGCCGTTTCGCGTGCGGGTCGAAGGCGAACTGCCGACGCAGCCGATGCTATGGGTCAGCAACCATGTGTCATGGACCGACATTCCGCTGCTGGGCGCCCTGCAGCCGCTGTCCTTCTTGTCCAAGGCGGAAGTGCGCGCCTGGCCGGTCGCCGGCTGGCTGGCACATAAGGCCGGCACGCTGTTCATCCGTCGCGGTGCGGGCGACAGCAGCCAGGTCGGCCAGCAGCTCACCCGTCATCTGCAGCAGGGCCATCATCTGCTGATATTCCCCGAAGGCACGACCACCGACGGCCTCGCGCTGCGCACTTTCCATGGGCGCCTGCTGAGCAGCGCCATCGACAGCGGCGTGGCCGTCCAACCGGTGGCCATCCGTTATCTGCGCGATGGTCAACCCTGCCCAGTGGCGCCCTTTGTCGGCGACGACGACATGCTTTCGCACCTGCTGCGCCTGCTTTCCAGCTCGGCCTGTGAAGTGGAGATACGCCTGCTCGCACCGATCCCCAGCGAATCACGCAGCCGCAACGAACTGGCCCGGCACAGCCAGGCCATGATCGCCAGCGCCCTGCTGTTGAACGCAGCGGAGCAGGAGCAGGCCGAAGCGGCCTGAGCGCATTCAGTCAGCCGGCGGCACGATCAACGCGTCACTGTCGAGCGTGGCCAGCAACCGACTGGCCACGCTGCCGAGGAAGAAGCGCGAAACACCTTCACGGGCGTGAGTGCCCAGGACCAGCAGGTCCGCACCGGAGTGACGCAAGGCCTCGCCGATCACGCCTTCGGGCGAGCCGATCTGCACCAGCAAACGCTCATCGCTCAACTTCGCACCGACTGCATCCAGACGCTCCAGCAGTTGCTGACGCAGCAGCTCGCGCTGGTTCTCCAGCACCTCGGCGCTGATGCCAGCCTCCATCATCGCGCCCGCCGCCACCGGCTCGACCGCACTGGCCACATGCAGGTTGTCCAGGTTCGCCAGGCCCAACTCACACGCTCGGTTCAGCGCCTGTTGCGAGGTGCGCGACAGGTCCATCGCCAGCAGCGCATGACGATACTCGTGCGTCACCGGGCCGTTGACCCGCAACACCGGCAGATGGCTGCTGCGCACTGCGCGCTCGAGCGTGGTGCCGACGAAGAAGTCGCGCAGCGCCGACTTGCGATGCGCGCCCACCACCAGCAGATCGGCGCCCAGCCCCTGCGCGCTCTCGACGATCACCGCCGCAGCCTCGCCGGTGCCCACGATCACTCGCGGAACGCTCCCGGCCTGCTCGCCCAGGCGTTCGGCCTGCGCCTGCAAGAGCGTCTCGGCTTGTTGCACCTGACGCTGCACGTGCGCGGCCGGCGCATCGTCATCGATCACATGCACAAGGCTCCACTCGCCGCCGCCCTGGCGACGGATCAGTTGCACGGCCCGTTGTACCGCGTGCGCCGAACGCTCGGACAGGTCGGTCGCTACCAGAATCTTGATCATCTCGTTTCCTCCGTGGGTTAGCACCGCGTTACATTCAAGCGCCTGCAGACTCCGCACTCCTTGATGCAGGTCAGGCCCAACGCGGTAAAGCGGGCTAGGGTAATCAGGACGGCTCACTGTGCCACCAGATGGCGTTCGACAGGTGCAGCCCGGCCCAACGAAGGAGACGCGCCGCATGGGCAACGCCCCCTCACGACATAGTGACCACACCTGGCACTGTTTGACTGCACAACAAGCGCTCGACACCCAACACAGCAGCACCAGTGGTCTCAGCCAGGAAGAAGCCGAACTGCGCCTGCAACGCCACGGCCCCAATCGCCTGCCTCCGCCCAAACGACGCGGCCCGCTACTGCGCCTGCTGTACCAGTTCCACAACGTGTTGCTGTACATGATGATGGCCGCCGCACTGGTCACCGCCCTGCTAGGCCACTGGGTCGATACCTCGGTGATCCTCGCGGCAGTGCTGATCAACGTGGTGATCGGCTTCATTCAGGAAGGCAAGGCGGAGAATGCCCTCGACGCCATTCGCAACCTGCTATCGCCGCACGCCCTGGTCATGCGTGGCGGCGAGCGGCGCGAGATCGACGCCGATCAGCTGGTGCCAGGCGACATCGTCCTGCTCGTCTCCGGCGACAAGGTGCCGGCCGACCTGCGCCTGATCAGCGTGAAGAACCTGTTGGTAGAGGAGGCGGCGCTGACCGGCGAATCACTGCCGGTGGAAAAATCCCTGGCCCGTTGCCAGGCCGATGTGGCGCTGGGCGACCGCCGCTGCATGGCCTATTCCGGCACCCTGGTGGCCAGCGGTCAGGCCAGCGGCGTGGTGGTGGCCACGGGTGCCGATACCGAGCTGGGTCGCATCGGCGCCATGCTGCAACAGGTGCAGGCGATGACCACGCCGCTGCTGCGGCAGATCGAGCAGTTCAGCCGCTGGCTGGCATTGGCCATCCTGATCTTCGCCCTGGCGACCTTCGCCCTCGGCACCTTCTGGCACGAGCAGGACCCGACCGAGATGTTCATGATGGTGGTGGCGCTGACCGCTGCAGCCATACCCGAAGGCCTGCCGGCGCTGATGACGGTTATTCTCGCCCTCGGCGTACAGCGCATGGCGGCGCGCAACGCCATCGTGCGGCGCCTGCCGGCCGTGGAAACCCTGGGTTCGGTGACGGTGATCTGCTCGGACAAGACCGGCACCCTGACGCGCAACGAAATGACCGTACAGCGTCTGGTCAGCGCCAGCCGTGTGCTCGACGTCAGCGGCGTCGGCTATGCCCCGGCGGGTGCCTTCCATCTCGACGGTGCATTGGTGGAACCGGATGCTGCACTGCTGGAAGTCGCCCGCGCCGCCACCCTGTGCAATGACGCCCAGTTGCAGCAAGACGCCGCAGGTAGCTGGCGCCTGCAGGGCGACCCAACCGAAGGGGCACTGCACACCCTGGCCCTCAAGGCCGGGCTGGATATCCCGACGCTGAACCTGCAACTGCCGCGTAGCGACAGCATCCCCTTCGAGTCCGAGCATCGCTTCATGGCCAGCCTGCACCATGATCATCAGGGCCATGGCGTGATCTACCTCAAGGGCGCGCCGGAGCGCCTGCTGGAAATGTGCAGCGACCAACGCGATGGCGACGGTAGCGTGCAGCCGCTGGACGCCGACTACTGGCGGCGCCAGGCCACCGATCTGGCTGCCCGTGGCCTGCGCCTGCTGGCCATCGCCAGCCGCGCGGCCTCCGCCTCCCAACGCAGTCTGAACTTCGCCGATGTGGAACAGGGCATGACCCTGCTGGCTCTGGTCGGCATCATCGACCCGCCACGCGAGGAAGCCATCGCCGCCGTCGCCGAATGCCAGCGCGCCGGCATCCGGGTCAAGATGATCACTGGCGACCACGCCGAAACCGCCCGCGCCATCGGCGCCCAGCTGGGTATCGGTATCGGCCTGCCGGCAATGACCGGCGCCGAGCTGGAGCTGCTCGACGAGCGCAGCCTGCGCGAGGTACTGCCTGGCGTCGAGGTGTTCGCTCGCGCCAGCCCGGAGCACAAGCTGCGCCTGGTACAGGCCATGCAGACCAGCGGCGACGTGGTGGCGATGACCGGCGACGGCGTCAACGACGCGCCGGCCCTCAAGCGCGCCGACGTCGGCGTGGCCATGGGTGACAAGGGCACCGAAGCGGCCAAGGAAGCGGCCGAAGTGGTGCTCGCCGACGACAACTTCGCCACCATCGCCGGCGCCGTGCGCGAGGGCCGGGCGATCTACGACAACCTGAAGAAATTCATCCTCTTCGCCCTGCCCACCAACGGCGGCCAGGCGCTGATCGTGATCGCCGCCATCCTGTTCCAGCTGACCCTGCCTCTGACCCCGGCACAGGTGCTGTGGATCAACATGGTCACCTCGGTGACCCTGGGCCTGGCCCTGGCCTTCGAACCGGCCGAATCCGGGCTGATGGACCGCCCGCCACGGGCGCCGAACGAGTCATTGCTGTCAGGTTTCTTCGTCTGGCGCGTGCTGCTGGTATCGCTGCTGATGGCCGGCGCTGGTATCGGCCTGTTCCTCTGGGAAATGCAGCGCGGCAACAGCCTGGAAAGCGCCCGCACCATCGCAGTGAATGCCGTGGTGATGTGCGAGGTGTTCTACCTGATCAACAGCCGGCGCATCTTCGCCTCCGTGCTCAGCCTCGACGGCCTGTTCGGCAGCCGCGCGGTTCTGCTGGCCATCGCCGCCTGCCTGGTGCTGCAGGCGCTCTACACCTATGCGCCGCCGATGCAGGCTGTGTTTGGCTCAGTCGGCATGAGCCCGGATGAGTGGCTGCGGGTACTGCTGGCAGGCGTGGCGCTGTTCAGCGTGGCGGAACTGGAGAAATGGGTGGTGCGGCGCCTTGGCCTGCATGCCCAGGCGGCCTGAGCCTCTGTGAGAGGGGCTTGAGCGATGATCGTCGCAGCGGCGAACCCCCTGTTGCGCACGGCGCGCCCTAAGGATGCAGGGAAACCTCCGTAGGGTGCGCCATGCGCACCGCATTAATCCCGCAACAACGGATACGCACCGTCGATCCACAGCCACAGCACGCGCTTTCGGTGCGCGCGGCGCACCCTACACAGACCGACCCGTAGGGTGCGCCATGCGCACCGCAGCTAGCCCGCAACAGCGGATACGCACCGTCGATCCACAGCCACAGCACGCGCTTTCGGTGCGCGCGGCGCACCCTACATAGACCGACCCGTAGGGTGCGCCATGCGCACCGCAGCTAGCCCGCAACAACGGATACGCACCGTCGATCCACAGCCACAGCACGCGCTTTCGGTGCGCGCGGCGCACCCTACACAGACCGACCCGTAGGGTGCGCCATGCGCACCGCCTCTACCCCGATGCGCTCAACTCAGCCTCGGCGAAGGTCATCAGCTCGGGGTAGAAGGCACGAAAATCCTCGCTGAGCGGCTCGTACAGCCGCTCCAACTCCGCCAGGCTGCCATCGAGCAGTTGCGGTTTGGACAGGCGCCGCTGCATGCCGGCAATCACCTGCTCCAGCACCGCAAACTCGCGGTAGCTGCCCAACCAGTCCTGCGCCGCCATGCGCGGCGCCATCAGCGCCAGTCGCCCCGGCAACTCGGCCTCGGCGGCCAGCACGCGATACACCTGACGGGTGAAATGATCCAGCGGCTGCGCCGCATACTCGGCCCAGTCGCGCGCCAGGCAATGGTCGAAGAACAGATCCAGCAGCATGCCGGCCGTGCGTCGCCGCTCGACGGGAAAACGAGCACGCGCGCGCGCCTGCAGCGGGTGGCTGTCGGTAAAGGCGTCGATGCGCCGGTGCAGGCGGATGGCCGCTTCGATTTCTGCCGGCCAGCGCCCACTCAGCGGGCCTTTGACGAAATCGCCGTAGAGGCTGCCGAGCAACTGCGGCGGTGCGTCGCCACCAAGATGAAGATGGGCCAGGTAGTTCATCCCGCGAGCTTACCGCCCTGAGCAGGACAATCGAAGCCGTTGATGGAGACTATTGGAACAATCGATCTGTATATCGCCAAGAGACGATATAAGGTTCGCCCCATGACGATACACACCGACACCGCCATGGACATCGACCTCATCATCAAGGCCCTCGCCCACCCGCTGCGCCGCGACATCCTCGACTGGCTGAAGGAGCCCGAGCTCAACTTCGCCGAACAGGATCACCCGCTGGAGATCGGCGTTTGCGCCGGCAAGATCTTCCTGCGCACCGGGCTGTCGCAATCCACCGTTTCCGCCCATCTGACCACCCTGCAACGCGCCGGTCTGGTGACCAGTCGCAAGGTCGGCCAATGGCATTTCTTCAAGCGCAACGACGAGCTGATCCAGGCTTTCGTCGAGCGCCTCGGCCAGCAACTCTGATTTGACCTTTCCCTCGGAGAAACCACCATGCCCACACTGTTCGACCCCATCCAGATCGGTGATCTGCACCTGAACAACCGCATCATCATGGCGCCGCTGACCCGCTGCCGCGCCGACGAAGGCCGCGTGCCCAACGCGCTGATGGCCGAGTACTACGTGCAGCGCGCCTCGGCGGGCCTGATCATCAGCGAAGCCACTGCCGTCACGCCGATGGGCGTGGGCTACCCGAACACCCCCGGCATCTGGTCGGATGCGCAGATTCGCGGCTGGAGCAACATCACCCAGGCGGTGCACGCCAACGGCGGCAAGATCGTCCTGCAGCTGTGGCACGTCGGCCGTATCTCCGACCCCATCTACCTGGACGGCGAACTGCCGGTCGCCCCTAGCGCGATCCAGCCGGCCGGTCACGTCAGCCTGGTGCGCCCGGTCAAGGACTTCGTCACCCCGCGTGCGCTGGAGACCGAAGAGATTGCCGATATCGTCGAGGCTTATCGTCAAGGCGCCGAGAACGCCATGGCCGCTGGTTTCGATGGCGTGGAAATCCACGGTGCCAACGGCTACCTGCTCGATCAGTTCCTGCAGAGCAGCACCAACCAGCGTACCGACCAGTATGGCGGCAGCGTGGAAAACCGTGCTCGCCTGTTGCTGGAAGTGACCGATGCAGCCATCTCCGTCTGGGGCGCTGGCCGTGTTGGCGTTCACCTGGCACCGCGCGCCGACGCCCATGACATGGGTGATGCCAACCGCGCCGAAACCTTCGGCTACGTCGCTCGCGAGCTGGGCAAGCGCGGCATCGCCTTCATCTGCGCTCGTGAGAAAGCCGACGATGACAGCCTGACGCCGCAACTGAAGCAGGAATTTGGCGGCGTGTTCATCGCCAACGAACGCTTCACCAAGGATCAGGCCAACGCCTGGCTGGCCGAAGGCAAAGCCGATGCCGTGGCTTTCGGCATCCCTTTCATTGCCAACCCGGACCTGCCGCAGCGCCTGGCGCAGGACGCCGCGCTGAACGAGCCGCACCCGGAAACCTTCTACGGTTCGGGCCCGGTCGGCTACATCGACTACCCGCGTCTGTAACGCGCTTCAGGTAGGGTGTGCTGCGCGCACCAACCGGGAGAGAGACGAGCAATGTCGGTGCGCACAGCGCACCCTACGACCGTCAATAAACGAACGCCCCGCATTGCGGGGCGTTCGTTTATCGAGACATTGACACTCAGCGCTGATTGATCTGTTGCTGCAGATTCACCACCTGGCTCTGCAGGGTGTTGATGTTGCGCGTCATCTGCGCGCGGAAGGCATCGAACTCGGCGGTATTCGGACCGGCACTGGCGGCCGGGCGGTTGTCCAGTTCGCTGCGCAGCACCAGCAGATCCTGTTCCAGGCTGCGGATCGATTGCGCGGGGTTGCCCTGCTTTTTCAGCGCATCGATATCACCACCGAGGGCCTTGATACGCGTGTCGAGCTTGGCCAGTTCGGCCTGGGTCGCCTTGGCATCCCCCTGCGCGGATTTCAGTGCGGCCTGCTCGGTGGAGAGCGCCTGCAGACGCTTGTCGAAGTCGGCGCTGGCACCGAGACCACTCTTGAGCTCGGTTCCCAACTGCTCGACGCGCTTATCCAGTGCAGCCTGCGCCGTGGCGCTCTGCTGTTGCTGCCTGCCCAGCTCGGCCAGCCGATTTTCCAGCTGTTTGACCTGCAGTTTGAGCGCTTCGCTGCCGCTGGTGACGTTGGATTCGGTCGCCACCACCTTGCCGGAAATATCCTGAATGCGCCCGGCTGCCTCCTCGCTGATGCGCGCGAAGCTTTCCTGGGTCGCCACCAGGCGCTGCTCCATCAGGCCGATCTGCTGCAGGCTCCACCAGCCCAGGCCGGCCAGAGCAAAACTCAGCGCACCAACCAGCGCCCACAACGGCCCGGTACTGGCGCCCTTGGCCACTGGCACCTTGCTGCTGGTCACGCGGCTGTTGCGCGCGGCGGGCTCCTCACGCGGCTCGGCGAAATCCTCACGGCGCTCCGGAGTCAGGCTGGGCAGATTGTCGAGTTCGTCGTTGGCGTCGTTACGCATGGTCGGACCTATGGTTGGAACGAATGAACGGAAATGCCGCGCAGTATACCGATTCGCCATTACACCATCAGCGTCGCGCCAAGCAGGTGCGCGGCGCACCGACGAAGGGCGCGACAGGGCCATCGACTCGCCTGCAGCCCGGCAGTTCCGCAAAACTTGAACTGGTACGCACTTTGCTTTTTCTCCCGTCGTGAACGAGCCGATAGCGCGTCGCTCACAAGCCAGCAGGCGGCCTGAAAGTTCTGCAAAGCACGAAGAAGTGTTCCAGTCGACGGAGATCAGGCTGGCGCGGTTACGGATGGCGAGGAAGGCCTGAGCCCGTGACCCTTCAACCAATCGGGGGAAGTGGCAATGGAACTGAACAAAGAAGTACTGGACTGCATGAAAGCGCTGCGTCGTCGTCTACGCGAAGAGCAGGACGTGGACATTCGCCTGAGCCAGCCCAACGCGGTCGGTGCCATGCTCGATGGCAGCCTGAAATCCGACGATGAAGAAACCCGCCGTCTCGGCCAGCGCCTGGCCGAACTGTCCGATCAACCGCAGCGCGCAGCGGCCACGCCACTGGCCGCAGTCGAGCTACCGGTCGGTGCGCCAACCGGCTCGGTACGCATCTATCGCGGCCAGCGCATCTACGCCTGAGGCCCCATCTGCGCCTGCCACCAGGTGCAGAATTCATCCAGTGCATCCCACAGGCTGGCCCGGGGCTCGTAGCCAAGGTACTCGCGGGCACGGTCGATGTTCAGGGAGAAATCCCTGGCCATTACCGCCACACCGAGGCGAAACAGACTCGGCTCGGGCCGCCCCGGCAGCACCCGACACACGCCTTCGTTGAGCGTCGCCGCGGCGTAGGCCAGTGGGAACGGCACATGTCGCGTCACCGGCGGCAGCTCCAGACGACGCAGCACGTAATTGACCACGTCCCACAGCGGCACCGGCGCGCCATTGCTGATGTTGTAAACCTGGCCGAGCGCCGCACCGCCCACCTGCAACGAACTGAGCAAGGCATCGTTGAGATTGTGCACGTTGGTGAAGTCGACCTTGTTCAGGCCATTGCCGATGATCGCCAGGCGGCCCTTGCGCTGCATGCCGATCAGCCGTGGGAAGATGCTGGTATCGCCCGCGCCGGTGACGAAGCGCGGGCGCAGGGCGATCACCTCCAGGCCGAACTCCTGCGCGGCGAACACCTGCTGCTCGGCCAGGTACTTGGTCTTGCCGTAGTGATCGGAGAAGCGTTTGGGCACCTGCTCCTCGCAAATCTCGACATGGGATTTGCCATCGAAATAGATCGACGGCGAGGACAGATGCACCAGGCGCCGCACCTTCTGCTTGAGGCAGGCGTCGACGACATTCTCGGTGACCGTCACATTGGCCTGATGAAAATGCGCGTAGTCGCCCCACACGCCCACCGCGCCCGCGCAGTGCACCACCGCCTCGACATCCCGGCACAGCGCCTGGGCCAACTCGGCATCACCGAGATCTCCCTGAATGAACTGCGCACCACGCTTGATCAGATGCTGCACGCCCTCGGCACGACGGCCGTTGACCCGCACGTCCAGGCCCTGTTCGAGCGCGAAGCGCGCGAAGCGCCCGCCGATGAAGCCACTCGCGCCGGTGACCAGAATCCTCATCGCCATCCCCTGCCATTGATTCTTGTAGTTGCCGCACTCTAGCAGCGCCTGATCCACCCTGCCCTGTCGGTAACGGCCAGAATACCGACCCGCCAAGCCTCATTCGTCGGGCGGGCACATGCACTCGTAGGGTGCGCCGTGTGCACCAGCCCGTAGAGGGAGGTCGCGCTTCATCCGGCGCCATGGTCGATGCAAACCAACCCCCGTCACATCACCTTGCAGTTGGTGCGCACAGCGCACCCTACGGACCGGGTTGCGTCTGCACCAACGAGCCGCCGGCTGCGCATGGACGCGTAGGGTGCGCCGTGCGCACCAGCCCGTAGAGGGAGGTCGCGCTTCATCCTGCGCCATGGTCGATGCAAACCAATCCCCCGTTTCATCACCCTGCAGTTGGTGCGCATGGCGCACCCTACGGACCGAGTTCCGCCTGCACCAGCGCGCCGCCAGCTGCACATGGACGCGTAGGGTGCGCCGTGCGCACCAGCCCGTAGAGGGATATCGCGCTTCATCCGGCGCCATGGTCGATGCAAACCAAACCCCGTCACATCACCTTGCAGTTGGTGCGCACAGCGCACCCTACGGACCGAGTTCCGCCTGCACCAGCGCGCCGCCGGCTGCGCATGGACGCGTAGGGTGCGCCGTGCGCACCAGCCCGTAGAGGGAGGTCGCGCTTCATCCAGCGCCATGATCGAGGCAAGCCAACCCCCGTCACATCACCTTGCAGTTGGTGCGCACAGCGCACCCTACGGACCGAGTTCGCCTTAACAAACGCGCCGCCGGCTGCGCATGGACGCGTAGGGTGCGCCGTGCGCACCAGCCCGTAGAGGGAGGTCGCGCTTCATCCTGCGCCAGGGTCGATACAAACCAACCCCAGTCACATCACCTTGCAGTTGGTGCGCACAGCGCACCCTACGGACCGGGTTGCGTCTGCACCAACGAGCCGCCGGCTGCGCGACGCAGGCGTTCGGTCAACTCGCTGAGCAACTCGCCGCCATTGCGCCAATGGTGCCAGTACAACGGCACATCGATGAAGCGCTCGGGCAGCAGATCCACCAACCTGCCGCTGGCCAGCTCTTCGCGTACTTGCAATTCCGGCACCAGGCCCCAGCCCAAGCCGCCTTCAGCGAGGCGCACGAATCCTTCGGACGAGGGACACAGGTGATAGGCGAAGGCGCCTGTGACGCCGAGGCCCGCCAGGTAACGATGCTGCAACCGATCATCCGGACCGTAAACGATGGCTGGCGCACGCATCAGCGCATCGACGCTGACGCCTGCAGCAAAATGCCGGGCGATGAAGCCCGGGCTGGCCAGTGCGCGATAGCGCATCGCCCCCAGCGCCAAGCTGCGCGCCCCCGCCACCGGGCGCTCGGCGGCACACACGCAACCGGCCACTTCGCCCGCTCGCATGCGCTTGAGGCCGACCTCCTGATCCTCCACCACCAGCTCCATCAGCACCTGCTGGTTGGCGCAGAACTCCGCCGTCGCCGCCGCCCACCAGGTCGCCAGGCTGTCGGCGTTGAGGGCGATGCGCAGACGCTCCGGCAAGGCCTGTTCATCCAGCCCTGGAACCTGGCCCTGCAGGTCGCGTTCGAGCAGACGCACCTGCTGCACATGGTTGAGCAGACGCCGGCCGATTTCGGTGGGCGTCGGCGGCGTCGCGCGCACCAGCACCGGCTGGCCGACCCGCGCTTCGAGCAACTTGATGCGCTGCGACACCGCAGACTGCGACAACCCCAGCACCTGCGCAGCACGCTCGAAGCCGGCCTGCTCCACCACCGCGGCCAGGGCGGCGAGAAGTTTGTAATCGAACAATCGATTTTCCTAATGAGTGATCAGCAATATTTGTTTTTCTTATACATCTACACACAGCAGACTCGCCAGCATTCAACCCGATCAGGAGCCCGCCATGTCTGGCGAAACCAACCTCGCACGCCTGCTGCAGAACATGACGCCGCTGCTCAATCCCGGTCAGTACGTGTTCTGCTGCGTCCCTGTCGATCATGACTGCAGCGCCCTGCAGCCGATCGCCAGCATGTGCGAACCTGAAGGCCTTAGCCTGGTGCTGACGCGCGAAGTCGCCGACGCCCATGGCCTGCACTACGACTACGTCGCCGCCTGGATCACCCTTGAGGTGCATTCGTCGCTGGCTGCCGTGGGTCTTACCGCGTCCTTCTCCGCCGCCCTGGCGCAGGCCGGCATCAGTTGCAACGTGGTCGCAGGCTTCCATCACGACCATATCTTCGTGCCCAGCGAACGAGCCGAACGGGCGCTCTCCACCCTGCGCGCCCTGTCGGCGGCGTCCATGCCGGAGCTGTCGTGATGTGGCAGAGCTACAGCAACGGCCTGCTGGTGGCCATCGGCCTGATCATGGCCATCGGGGCGCAGAACGCCTTCGTCCTGGCGCAGAGCCTGCGCCGCGAACATCACCTGCCGGTGGCAGCCCTGTGCATCATCTGCGATGCCCTGCTGGTGGCCGCCGGCGTGTTCGGCCTGGCCACCCTGCTGGCGCAGAGCCCGACCTTGCTGGCCATCGCTCGCTGGGGTGGCGCGGCCTTCCTGATCTGGTACGGCAGTCAGGCGCTGCTGCGCGCCGCGCGCCCGCAGTCGCTGCAAGCGGCAGGCAGCGAACCGCGCTCATTGCGCGCAGTGATGCTCGCCGCGCTGGCAGTCACCCTGCTCAACCCGCACGTCTATCTGGATACCGTGCTGCTGATCGGCTCGCTCGGTGCCCAGCAACCTGAACCTGGCGCCTATGCCGCAGGCGCCGCCAGCGCCTCCTTTCTCTGGTTTTCCACCCTGGCGCTCGGCGCCGCCTGGCTTGCACCCTGGCTGGCCAGGCCACTAACCTGGCGCCTGATCGACCTGGGCGTGGCAGCGATGATGTTCGCCGTGGCAGCGCAACTGATCCTGGGTGCACTGTAAGGTTCGCAGTCGCGCATAATGCGTCTGGCCTATTACGCCAGGAGCAACAATGGATACCCTTCATGCGATGCGCGTGTTCGTTCAGGTGGTCGAGCGCGGCAGCTTTACCGCTGCCGCCCAGACGCTGGATCTGTCCACTGCGCAGGTATCTCGACTGATCACCGACCTGGAACAACACCTGCAGGCGCGCCTGCTGCAGCGCACCACGCGGCGCCTGGCGCTGACCGAAACCGGCGAGCGCTATCTGGAGCGCTGCCGGCAGATTCTTGGCCAGATCGACGAAGCCGACGCCGAGGCGCGCGGCGCGCATCACACCCCCAGCGGTCGCCTGCGCGTGCACACCATGACCGGCCTCGGCCTGCAGCACCTGACGCCATTGATCGCCCGCTACGCCGAGCGTTATCCACAGGTGGTGGTAGAGCTCACGCTGGCGCAACGCACCCCGGATCTGCTCGAAGACGGCCACGACGTGACCATCGCCTTCGCCCGCGATCTGCCGGACTCGCAGCTGGTCGCGCAACGCCTGGGGCCGGTCTACAGCGTGCTCTGCGCCGCCCCCAGCTACCTGGCTCAGCATGGCATCCCGCAGCAGCCGAGCGATCTGCAGCAGCACCGCTACCTGCGCCTGACTGACCCGCTGTACCGTGGCCAATGGGATTTCGGCGACGAACAACTCGAGGCCCTGCCGGCCGAGTGCTTCCAGGTCAACGTCGCCGAAGCGCTGGTCAAGGCGGCCCAGGCCGGCATGGGTTTCTGCCTGCTGCCCTCGTTCGTCGCCAGCCAGCCGCTGCGTGAAGGACGCCTGCTGCGCATCCTGCCGCAGCACCGCCTGCGCGCCCTGAACATCTATGCGATGTATCCGTCGCGACGCTTTCTCGATGCCAAGACCCGCACTTGGGTGGAGTTTCTCAAAGCCGAACTGCCGCCGCTGCTGCGCGGTGACGAAGCGGTACTGGATGACGCGCAATACTGGGCGACGCCTGCAGGATTGTTGCGCGAAAGGTAAGGGTCATTCACCCGGAACGCGCTTTTTCGCACCTCGATGCCTCACTAGGATGACTTCGAACCCACGAAGAATCCCAAGAGGATCGCCCCAATGAAGAACCTTCTCACTGCCACTGTCCTGTCCCTTTCCACTCTGCTGACCACCCAGGCCTGCTTCGCCGAAGAGTCGGCGGCCTTCGTCGCTCATCAACAGGCCCACCAGCAACAGCCGGACGCCACAGCCACCCAGCAGGCGCAAACCGCGAGTACGCAGAACAGCGATCAGCACGGTTGAACCAGAGCTTACCTGGCGCCGGCCGCGCTCCTGACCGGCGTCCCTCGGGCCGCTGAAACGGCCCTTTTTCCTGCACCGAGGCCATCATGAAACGTATTGCCTGCCTGCTCGCTCTGGGCTGCGCCACTACCCTGGCATATGCCGAAACGCCGGAGCATTACCATTACGGCATGCGGCTGGACATCGCCAAGGTCATCAGTCAGACCCTGCCGCAAGGTTGCAAAGCGGGTGAAGCCCGCATGGTCTATCTGGACTCCAACGGTGAGCAGCACACCCTGATCTACCAACGTATCGGCGAAGACTGCCGCTACTGATCCCCGCCAGGCGCTACTCGGCGCCTGCAATCCGTCACCTCGCGCCACTCTTCCCATATCGGCGGTCTACCCTGATCAATAGGCAGCACCTTGCCGGTGATCGGGTAGCACCCAGGTTGCACCACAAGCGTACAGCGACACTCAGCATGCCCTGGCGTTGCTCATAACGGACCAGGCCAGCCGCTCGCAGACTGTAAAGGCACCGAGAAGATATCGAGAGATTAGACGTTCGTCGGCCCAGGATAATTATTGGTTGCACCTGGTTGCACCACGCATATTCTCGGGTTTAATCTCCCGCAGCTTTTTTGTTGCCCGCCATCCATGGCGGCAGCCCCTGGGGCCGTCGCAAGCGACGCCAGAAACTGCTCCAGGCAGTTTCACCCTGTACAACCGACAAAAACAGGACACACCTATGGCCACCACCACGCTTGGCGTAAAACTCGACGATGCCACCCGCGAGCGCCTGAAAAAGGCTGCTGCGCAGATCGACCGCACCCCGCACTGGATGATCAAGCAGGCGATCTTCAATTATCTGGAGCAAGTCGAGAGTGGCCTGACGCCCGCCGAGCATGCCGGTCTGGCTGCTGCCGCCGGTGAAGAAGCGCTGGAGTCGCTGACCGAGCAGGGTCTGCAGGTGTTCCTCGATTTCGCCGAAAGCATCCTCCCGCAGTCGGTGCTGCGCGCCGCCATCACCAGCGCCTACCGCCGCCCGGAAACCGAAGTGGTACCGATGCTGCTGGAGCAGGCGCGCCTGAACAAGGAGCAGGCCGAGGCCTCGCAGAAGCTGGCCCTGGGCATCGCCGAGAAGCTGCGTAACCAGAAGAACGCCAGCGGCCGCCAGGGCCTGGTGCAGGGCCTGCTGCAGGAGTTCTCGCTGTCGTCGCAGGAAGGCGTGGCGCTGATGTGCCTGGCTGAAGCCCTGCTGCGCATTCCCGACAAGGCCACTCGCGATGCACTGATCCGCGACAAGATTGCCAACGGCAACTGGAGCCAGCACCTCGGCCAGAGCCCGTCGATGTTCGTCAACGCGGCGAGCTGGGGCCTGCTGATCACCGGCAAGCTGGTGTCGACCCACACCGAGGCCGGCATGACCTCGGCGCTCAACCGCCTGATCGGCAAGAGCGGCGAGCCGGTGATCCGCAAGGGCGTGGATATGGCCATGCGCCTGATGGGCGAACAGTTCGTCACCGGCGAGACCATCGCCGAAGCCCTGGCCAACGCCGCCACCCTGGAAGCCAAGGGCTTCCGCTACTCCTACGACATGCTCGGTGAAGCCGCGCTGACCGAGGAAGATGCCAAGCGTTACCTGGCGTCCTACGAGCAGGCCATCCACGCCATCGGCAAGGCCTCGCACGGCCGTGGCATCTACGAAGGCCCGGGTATCTCGATCAAGCTCTCCGCCCTGCACCCGCGCTACAGCCGCGCCCAGTACGAGCGCGTGATGGACGAGCTGTACCCGACCCTGCTGGGCCTGACCCAGTTGGCCAAGCAGTACGACATCGGCCTCAACATCGACGCCGAGGAAGCCGACCGCCTGGAGCTGTCGCTGGATCTGCTCGAGCGCCTGTGCTTCGAACCCTCGCTGGCCGGCTGGAACGGCATCGGTTTCGTCATCCAGGCCTACCAGAAGCGCTGCCCGTACGTGATCGACTACGTCATCGACCTGGCCAAGCGCAGCCGTCATCGCCTGATGATCCGCCTGGTCAAGGGCGCCTACTGGGACAGCGAGATCAAGCTGGCCCAGGTGAACGGCCTGGAAGGTTACCCGGTGTACACCCGCAAGCCGTACACCGACGTGTCCTACCTGGCCTGCGCGCGCAAGCTGCTGGCCGCGCCGGAAGCCATCTACCCGCAGTTCGCCACCCACAACGCCCACTCGCTGTCGGCCATCTACCAGTTGGCCGGGCAGAACTACTACCCAGGCCAGTACGAGTTCCAGTGCCTGCACGGCATGGGCGAACCTTTGTACGAGCAGGTGGTGGGCAAGATCGCCGACGGCAAGCTGAACCGCCCGTGCCGCATCTACGCACCGGTGGGCAGCCACGAGACCCTGCTGGCCTACCTGGTACGCCGCCTGCTGGAAAACGGCGCCAACACCAGTTTCGTCAACCGCATCGCCGACCACAGCATCTCGCTGAAAGACCTGGTGCTCGACCCGGTGCTGCAGGTCGAGCAGATGGCCGCGCAGGAAGGCGCCATCGGCCTGCCGCATCCGCGTATCGCCCTGCCGCGTGACCTGTACGGCCAGGAGCGGGTCAACTCCGCCGGCCTCGACCTGGCCAACGAACACCGCCTCGGCTCGCTGTCTTCGGCGCTGCTGTCGTCCACCAATCTCAGCTACGTCGCCGAACCCATGCTCGGCTGCGATGCACCCAACCCGGGCGAGCCGGAGCCGGTACGCAACCCGGCCGATCACCGCGATCTGGTCGGCCATGTGCGCGAAGCCAGCGTCAAGGATGTCGACAGCGCCATCCTCTGCGCCCTGGCCAGCGGGCAGATCTGGCAGTCCACTCTGCCAGCCGAGCGCGCCGCCGTGCTGGAGCGCGCCGCCGATCTGATGGAAGCCGAGCTGCAGCAACTGATGGGCCTGCTGGTACGCGAGTCCGGCAAGACCTTCGCCAACGCCATCGCCGAGGTGCGCGAGGCGGTGGACTTCCTCCGCTACTACGCGATCCAGGCACGCAGCTTCGGCAACGACAGCCACCGCCCGCTGGGCCCGGTGGTATGTATCAGCCCGTGGAACTTCCCCCTGGCGATCTTCAGTGGCCAGGTGGCCGCCGCGCTCGCCGCCGGTAACACCGTGTTGGCCAAGCCGGCCGAACAGACCCCACTGATCGCCGCCCAGGCCGTGCGTATCCTGCTCGAGGCCGGCGTACCCGCCGGTGCCGTGCAGCTGCTGCCGGGCCGTGGTGAAACCGTCGGTGCGCGCCTGGTCGGTGACGAGCGCGTGCGTGGCGTGATGTTCACCGGCTCCACCGAAGTGGCCGGCATCCTCCAGCGCAACATCGCCGGTCGCCTGGATGCCCAGGGCCGCACCATTCCGCTGATCGCCGAAACCGGCGGCCTCAACGCCATGATCGTCGACTCCTCGGCCCTGACCGAGCAGGTGGTGATGGACGTGGTCGCCTCGGCCTTCGACAGTGCCGGCCAGCGCTGCTCGGCCCTGCGCGTGCTGTGCGTGCAGGACGACGTGGCCGACCGCGTGCTGACCATGCTCAAGGGCGCCATGGCCGAATACAGCCTCGGCAACCCCGAGCGCCTGAACACCGATATCGGCCCGGTGATCGACGCCGAAGCCAAGGCCGGCATCGACACCCACATCGCCAAGCTGCGCGAGAAAGGCCGCAAGGTCACTCAGCTGGCGCGCGTCAACGCTGACGACATCAAGCGCGGCACCTTCGTCGTGCCGACCCTGATCGAGCTGGACAGCTTCGACGAAATGAAGCGCGAGATCTTCGGCCCGGTGCTGCACGTGGTGCGCTACCAGCGCGCCGATCTGGGCAAGCTGCTGCAGCAGATCAACGACAGCGGCTACGGCCTGACCCTCGGCGTACACACGCGCATCGACGAGACCATCGCCCAGGTGGTCGGTACAGCCAAGGTCGGTAACCTGTACGTGAACCGCAACATGGTCGGCGCCGTGGTCGGCGTGCAGCCGTTCGGTGGCGAAGGCCTGTCCGGCACCGGCCCGAAGGCCGGTGGCCCGCTGTACCTCTATCGCCTGCTCTCGACCCGCCCGCAGGACGCCGTCGCCCAGTACCTGCAACAGGCCGACGTGCAGGCCCTGCCAGCACCGACCGAGCTGGACAAGGTGCGCGCCGCCTTCGCCGAATGGGCAGCCAAGCAGGAGCCGGTCACCGCCGCGCTGTTCGAGCAGTACCGCGCGCTGTCGCAGAGCTACAGCAGCCACGTGCTGACCGGCCCGACCGGCGAGCGCAACAGCTACACCCTGCTGCCGCGCGAGCACGTGCTGAACCTGGCCGACGAACGCAGCGACCTGCTTGCCCAACTGGCCGCCACCCTGGCCGTGGGCAGCCAGGCGATCTGGCTGGACAACCAGCGTGCGCTGTACGCCGAGCTGCCGAAAGAGGTGCAGAAGCACATCCGGCTGGTGACCGACTGGAACAGCGTCGACGTGGAGCTGGACGCCATCCTGCACCACGGCGACTCCGACCAGCTGCGCGCGGTCAGCGAGCAGGCGGCCCAGCGCAAGGGCGCCATCGTCGGTGTACACGGCCTGAACAAGGGCGAGACCGACATCGCCCTGGAACGTCTGCTGGTGGAACACGCCCTGAGCGTCAACACCGCAGCGGCCGGCGGCAACGCCAGCCTGATGACCATCGGCTGATATTCCTCGGCCGGTAATGGCGTGGAAAGCTGGCTGAAAGCTTTCCGCGTCATGCTGCACCCACACGGCGCAACTGCCAGCAGGGGCTACCCGTCCGGCGCCGTGTTCTCTCCTTCTGACCTTCGGGTCTGCGCCAGCCTATCCGGCCGGTGCGTCGAGCGGGGCCAACCGCCCCGCCCATTTCATCCCCCGCCTTCATCCCATCTCAACTCGCCATCATTGCGTAACAGAAAGTACGGACTATCGTGATTGGACTGGCGCCTCAGCGTACCAGCCAGAGCAGCAGTCCTGACTCGTTCAGGTGCTCGACAACGCTTGCAACAAGGATGTGCGTTGACGAATCCTGACTTTTGATTCAAGTCAGGATGCTGTGCTCGCCAAACGCGCTCAATACCTATGTCCCCCTGTGACACGGAGGTAATTGAGATGTCTGATTCAACGCAAAAACTCCGCCTAGGTGCGCTGATCGCGCTGGTCGTCGGCTCCATGGTCGGCGGCGGTATCTTTTCGCTGCCGCAGAACATCGCCGCCAGCGCCAGCGCCGGTGCCACCCTGATCGGCTGGCTGATCACCGGCGTGGGCATGCTGACCCTGGCCTTCGTGTTCCAGACCCTGGCCAACCGCAAGCCCGAACTCGACGGCGGCGTCTACGCCTACGCCAAGGCCGGTTTCGGCGACTACATGGGCTTCTCCTCGGCCTGGGGCTACTGGATCAGCGCCTGGATCGGCAACGTCAGCTACATGGTGCTGCTGTTTTCCACTCTGGGTTATTTCTTCCCGGTATTCGGCGAGGGCAATACATTGCCCGCCGTGATCTGCGCATCCGTGCTGCTCTGGCTGCTGCACCTTCTGGTGCTGCGCGGGATCAAGGAGGCGGCCTTCATCAATACCGTCACCACCATCGCCAAGATGCTGCCACTGGCGCTGTTCATCGTCATCGCCGCCATCGCCTTCAAACTCGATGTATTCACCAGCGACTTCTGGGGCCGTGGCAATCCGGAGCTGGGCAGCGTGATGGATCAGGTGCGCAACATGATGCTGGTCACCGTCTGGGTATTCATCGGTATCGAGGGTGCGAGCATCTTCTCCGCCCGTGCCGAGAAGCGCAGCGACGTCGGCAAGGCCACGGTGATCGGTTTCGTCGGCGTGCTTCTGCTGCTGGTGCTGGTCAACATCCTGTCTCAGGGCATCATGGCCCAGGCCGAACTGGCCGGGCTGAAGAACCCGTCCATGGCCGGCGTGCTGGAGCAGGTGGTCGGCCCTTGGGGCGCGCAGCTGATCGCCATCGGCCTGATCGTCTCGCTGGCCGGCGCGCTGCTGTCGTGGACGCTGCTGTGCGCCGAGATTCTCTTCGCCAGCGCCCGCGACCACACCATGCCGGAATTCCTGCGCAAGGAGAACGCCAACCACGTTCCGGCCAATGCGCTGTGGCTGTCCAACGGACTGATCCAGCTGTTTCTGATCATCACCCTGTTCAGCGCCTCCACCTACCTCAGTCTGCTGTACCTGGCCACCTCGATGATCCTGGTGCCCTACTTCTGGTCCAGCGCTTACGCAGTATTGCTGGCGGTGCGCGGCGAGACCTACGAGAACGCCGCTGGCGAGCGCAACAAGGACCTGCTGATCGCGGCCATCTCCACCCTGTACGCGGTGTGGCTGGTGTACGCCGCCGGCGTGCAGTACCTGCTGCTGTCCGCACTGCTCTACGCCCCTGGCGCGCTCCTTTTCGCCAAGGCCAAGCACGAACTGGGACAACCCATTTTCACTGGCGTCGAGAAGATCATTTTCGTCGCCGTACTGATCGGTGCCGCCATCGCCGCCTACGGGTTGTATGACGGCTTCCTGAGTCTGTAAGAGAAGGAGTTCGATATGTCCAAGAAGCCCCTCGGCGTTCATTCCGAAGCCGGCAAACTGCACAAGGTGATGGTCTGTTCGCCAGGCCTCGCCCACCTGCGCCTGACCCCCGGTAACTGCGACGAACTGTTGTTCGACGATGTGATCTGGGTATCCCAGGCCAAGCGCGACCACTTCGATTTCATGACCAAGATGCGCGAACGTGGCATCGAAGTGGTGGAGATGCACAACCTGCTGGAAGAGACCGTCAGCGACCCCAACGCGCTGAAGTGGATACTCGACCGCAAGATCACCCCCAACAGTGTCGGCCTCGGCCTGCAGAATGAAGTGCGCGCCTTCATCGAAGGGCTGGAGCCACGCAAGATCGCCGAATTCCTGATCGGCGGCGTATCCGGCGCAGACCTGGCCAAGCACACGGATTCCGAGGCAGCGAAGATGTTCAACGCCTACCTCGGCGAAGCCAGCTTCATCTTCCCGCCGCTGCCCAACACCCAGTTCACCCGTGACACCACCTGCTGGATCTACGGCGGCGTCACCTTGAACCCCATGTACTGGCCAGCACGCCGTCAGGAAACCCTGCTCACCAGCGCCATCTACACCTTCCATCCGGACTTCGCCAATGAGCCCTTCGAGATCTGGTACGGCGATCCGGACCAGGACCACGGCTCGGCCACCCTGGAAGGCGGCGACGTGATGCCCATCGGCAACGGCACCGTGCTGATCGGCATGGGCGAACGCAGCTCGCACCAGGCCATCGGCCAGGTGGCGCGCGCGCTATTCGCCAAGGGCGCGGCAGACAGGGTGGTGGTTGCCGGCCTGGGCCGTTCCCGCGCGGCCATGCACCTGGACACCGTGTTCAGTTTCTGCGACCGCGACCTGGTGACCATCTTCCCGGAAGTGGCCAACGGCATCGTGCCCTTCACCCTGCGCCCGGACGAGAGCCGCCCGGGTGGCATCGACGTACGCCGCGAGGACAAACCCTTCGTCGACGTGGTCGCCGAATCCCTCAACCTGAAGAAGCTGCGCGTGGTGGAAACCGGCGGCGACGCCTACGAGGCCGAACGCGAGCAGTGGGACGACGGCAACAACGTGGTCTGTCTGGAGCCAGGCGTGGTGATCGGCTACGACCGCAACACTTACACCAACACGCTGTTGCGCAAGGCCGGCGTCGAGGTCATCACCATCAGCGCCAGCGAACTGGGGCGCGGACGTGGCGGCGGCCACTGCATGACCTGCCCGATCATCCGCGACCCTATCGACTACTGATCCAGCCAGCCCCGGCGGCCATCCGCTGCCGGGGTGTTTCCACTGCCCACGAGGAGAACGAATCATGGCTTTCAACATGCACAACCGTAACCTGCTCAGCCTGATGCACCACAGCACCCGCGAGTTGCGTTACCTGCTCGACCTGTCACGCGACCTCAAGCGCGCCAAGTACACCGGCACCGAGCAGCAGCACCTGACCCGCAAGAACATCGCGCTGATCTTCGAGAAAACCTCCACCCGCACCCGCTGCGCCTTCGAGGTGGCGGCCTACGACCAGGGCGCCAACGTTACCTACATCGACCCCAATTCGTCGCAGATCGGCCACAAGGAGTCGATGAAGGACACCGCCCGCGTGCTCGGGCGCATGTACGACGCCATCGAGTACCGCGGCTTCAAACAGGAGATCGTCGAGGAGCTGGCCACCTATGCCGGCGTGCCGGTGTTCAACGGTCTGACCGACGAATACCACCCGACGCAGATGCTTGCCGACGTGCTGACCATGCGTGAGCACAGCGACAAGCCGCTGCACGACATTGCCTACGCCTACCTCGGTGATGCGCGCAACAACATGGGCAATTCGCTGCTGCTGATTGGCGCCAAGCTCGGCATGGACGTGCGCATCGCCGCGCCCAAGGCGCTGTGGCCGAGCGAGGAACACGTCGCCGCCTGCAAGCAGTTCGCCAAGGAAAGTGGCGCACGCATCCTGCTCACCGAAGATCCGAAGGAAGCGGTCAAGGGCGTTGATTTCGTTCACACCGATGTCTGGGTGTCCATGGGCGAGCCGGTGGAAGCCTGGGGCGAACGCATCCAGGAGCTGCTGCCTTATCAGGTCAACGCCGAGATCATGAAGGCCGCCGGCAACCCACGGGTGAAGTTCATGCACTGCCTGCCGGCCTTCCACAACAGCGAGACCAAGGTCGGCAAGCAGATCGCCGAGCAGTATCCGCACCTGAAGAACGGCATCGAAGTGACCGAAGACGTTTTCGAATCGCCCTGGAACATCGCCTTCGAGCAGGCGGAAAACCGCATGCACACCATCAAGGCGATTCTGGTGGCCACTCTGGCTGACATCTGACGCTGCACGCTTGCCTCCCCTCTCCCGCTTGCGGGAGAGGGGCCGGGGGAGAGGGGCTGGCCGGCGACGCCGAGTCCCAGACCACAGGCCCCGGATTCAATCCCAGCGACAAGGAGAACACCATGCGACTCGTCATCGCCCTGGGCGGCAACGCCCTGCTTCGCCGCGGTGAAGCCATGACCGCAGAAAACCAACGTGACAACGTGCGTATCGCCTGCCAGCAGATTGCCAAGGTGGCAGACGGCGCCGAGCTGGTGATCGCCCACGGCAACGGCCCGCAGGTCGGCCTGCTGGCCCTGCAGGGCAACGCCTATGACGCGGCCAACCCCTATCCGCTGGACGTGCTCGGCGCCGAGACCGAAGGCATGATCGGCTACATGATCGAACAGGAGCTGGGCAACCTGCTACCGTTCGAAGTGCCCTTCGCCACCCTGCTCACGCAGGTGGAAGTGGACAGCGCCGACCCGGCATTCAAGAAACCAACCAAGCCCATCGGCCCGGTCTATACGAAGGAAGAAGCCGAACGCCTGGCCGCCGAGAAAGGCTGGAGCATCGCCCCGGACGGCGACAAGTTCCGCCGCGTGGTGGCAAGCCCCAGGCCGCAACGCATCTTCGAGATTCGCCCGATCAAGTGGCTGCTGGAAAAAGGCAGCGTGGTGATCTGCGCCGGCGGCGGCGGTATCCCGACCATGTACGACGGTAACCAGTTGCGGGGCGTCGAAGCGGTGATCGACAAGGACCTGTGCTCGGCGCTGCTGGCCGAACAACTCAATGCCGACCTGCTGGTGATCGCCACCGATGTCGACGCGGCCTATATCGACTGGGGCAAACCCACGCAGCGATCCATCGCCGAAGCCCACCCCGACGAGATCGAGAAACTCGGCTTCGCCGCCGGCTCCATGGGCCCGAAAGTGCAGGCCGCCTGCGAGTTCGCGCGTAACACCGGCAGCACTGCGGTAGTCGGTTCACTGGAAAATATCGAAGCCATCGTCCAGGGTCGTTCGGGCACACGCATCAGCCTGGACTACAACAGCATCGCCTATCGCTGAGGGAGGTCCCGATCATGTTCACCCCCGGTCACCTGCACCGCGACAACAACGACCGCCCCGAGCACATGCGCCTGCTGCCGCCCTTCTCGGTGGACTTCTACTACGAAGTCCGCAAGGACCCGCAGCAGGGGCCCATGCTGCATATGCGCCTGGTCGGCGACGTAGACGGCAGGCACTTCGAGGAAGAGTTCGAACTGCACCGCGACGTCGCCTTCAACTTCGCCAGTGTGGCGACCCGCATCGCTGCGCGCCATGGCCTGCACCCCAACGCCAGCCCGGTGATGCGCGGCCACGACGAGTACGACAGGGTGTTCGCCGACATCCGCAGCAAACTCAACGTCCAGCCGGGCGAACCGGTGAACCTCGACCACGTACTCTGAAGCCGAGTACGCCGCGCCGTAGTCCGGATGAAATACGGGGTCGTTCTGTGCAGTTCCCGGATTGCATCCGGGCTACGAGAGCACCACGCCCATAGGGTGCGCCGCGCGCACCGATGTGATCGTTCAATCGACGCAACACCCGATAAGTACGGCCTGGGCGGCACCGCGACACCCTACTCGATCTCAGGCCTGCATGGTCCAGCCATGTACGCCCATCGCTGCCTGACGCCCTGCCTCCGAACGGGTCGGGTGCGGATGACAGGTCAGCGCGATGTCCTCGGCCGAGGCGGAGAACTCCATGGCCACGCAGTACTCGCCGATCAGTTCGCCCACGCTCGGGCCAATCATGTGCACGCCGAGAATCTGGTCGGTATTGGCATCAGCGAGGATCTTCACGAAACCTTCGGTCTCGTGGTTGATCTTCGCCCGGCTGTTGGCGGTGAAGGAGAACTTGCCGACCTTGTAGGCGCGCCCCTCGGCCTTTAGCTCCTCCTCGCCCTTGCCGACACTGGCCACTTCCGGGCGGGTGTAGATCACCCCGGGGATTACCCCGTAGTTGACCTCCGCCGCATGTCCGGCGATGCGCTCGATACAGGCCACCGCCTCATCTTCGGCCTTGTGCGCCAACATCGGCCCGGAGGTGACATCACCGATCACCCACACGCCCGGTACGCTGCTCTGGTGTTTTTCATTGCCGAGCATGCCGCGCTTGTCGGTGTTCAGGCCGACGCTCTCCAGCCCGAGACCTTTGCTGTAAGGGCGTCGACCGATGGCCACGAGTACGTAATCGGCTTCCAGGGTCTCGCTGGAGCCGCCTACTGCCGGCTCCAGCGTCAGGTTCACGCCGGACTTGCCCGTCTTGGCACCGGTGACCTTGGTGCCGAGCTTGAAACTCATGCCTTGCTTGCTCAGGGTGCGCTGCAGGGTCTTGGCCGTCTCGCCGTCAAGACCGGGGCAGATGCGGTCGAGGTATTCCACCACCGTGACCTGGCTGCCCAGGCGGCGCCACACCGAGCCCAGCTCCAGACCGATCACCCCGGCACCGATCACCACCAGGTGCTTGGGCACCTCGGGCAGCGACAGCGCGCCAGTGGAGTCGAGGATGCGCACGTTGTCGATCTCCACACCCGGCAGAGGTGTCGGTTCGGAGCCGGTGGCGATGACGATGTTCTTCGTCTCCAGCAAACGCTCGCCCCCTTCGCTCAGCTTGACCTGCACTCGCCCAGGGCCATCGATACGCCCCCAGCCCCTGACCCACTCCACCTTGTTCTTGCGAAACAGAAACTCCACGCCCTTGGTCAGCGCTTCGACGCTATCGGCCTTCTGCTTCATCATCTGCACCAGGTTGAGCGTCGGCGTGACCTCCACCCCCAGGGCACTCAACTCACCACCGGCCGCGGCCTCGTAGAGTTCGGATGCATGCAGCAAGGCCTTGGACGGCATGCAGCCGACGTTCAGGCAGGTGCCACCGAGCGTTTCTCGCCCTTCCACGCAGGCCACCTTCAGACCCAGTTGCCCGGCGCGAATGGCCGCGTTGTAGCCACCGGGTCCGGCGCCGATGATGACCACGTCATAGCTGCTCATAACTTTGTCCTCGAATCAGGGAAGTTTGCCGGCCACCACAGCCGTGACGGCCGGGCGCACGCGCAAGAGGTGGAAGAACAGAAACGCCAACACGGCGAATAGCGCATTCAAGGCAACCATAGGCCAGGCCGAGCCATCCTGCAGGGCGCCGAGCAGCAGGCCGGCCAGAGTGGCGCCGGCCATCTGCGAGAAGCCCATCAGCCCCGCCGCCAACCCGGCGCGCTGCGGGTTGGGAATCACCGCGCCAGCCACCGCAGCCGGCAACAGCATTCCGCCGCCCAGCGTCACCAGTACCTGCGGCAGCGACAGCCCCAGCAGCGACAGGCCGAACAACAGATAGACCGCCAGCGTCAGCAACGAGCCGAGCAACACCAGCGCGACGCCGATACCCACCACCTTTTGCGGCCCCAGGCGCTGCACGTTGCGCAGCGTGAACAGGGCGCCACCGAGCAGGCCGGAAACAATCAGGGCGAAGGTCAGCCCGTATTGCGCGGCGCTAAGCCCCAGCAAGCCGATGTACACCGACGAAGACCCCGCCACCACCACGAACATTGCGCCATAGGTACAGGCAATGGTCAGCGCCAAAGCGCGGCAACTGGGCCACACCTGCAGGTAGCTGGCCAGCAGCCCCTTGAGCCGGCCAGCCTGGGGATCGCGCTGCAGATGGCTCTCGCGGTAGCCGGTAAGCACAGACAGCAAGGCAAGGCTGCCAAGTACAAGGGTCGCCAGCAGCGGCGCGCGCCAGCCGCCAAACTGCGTCAGCAGGCCGCCGACCACCGGCGACAGGACGATGGCCGCGAACATGCCCAGCACCGTCAGCGCCAGGGCCGGCCCTGCCTGCTCCTGCCACACGTCACGGACTATGGCTCGCGCCAGCACCAGCGCCGCACAGGCGCCTAGCCCCTGCAGCACACGCATGCCGATCAGCACGTCGATGTTCGGCGCCAGCAGCATGCCCAGGGTCGCCAGCAGATAAAGGCTCAGCCCGGCGAGCAACACCGGACGGCGCCCCAACCGATCCGACAGCGGCCCGAGCAGCAACTGGCCAAGGCCAAAGGCGCCGACGAACAGCGACAGCGCCAACAGACTGCTACCAGGCTCGGCCTCCAGCCCGCGCTCCAGCTCGCCAAGAGCGGGAATCAGCAACTGCGTGGAGGTTTCCCCCAGTGCGGTGAGCAGCATCAGGATGATCAACAAAACACGGGAAGGCTGCATGGCGAAACTCCGATCAACAGCGACTGGCGGCTATTTATATTTCGACCATAATATGAAACATTGGATGTCGTCCATCATATTTATCTGGAGCCAGCATGACCGCCTTATCACGAGACGCCCGCCTCGCCACCTGGATTGCAGAGGAACAGGCCATTCGCAACCAGCTCGCCGCTCCCGGCACCCTCAGCCTGGCGGAAGTGGCCGCCATGACGCCGATGGATTTCTTTGACGGTATCGGCCGTGGTGACCTGCCCTCGCCACCGATCAACGCGGTGCTCGACTTCACCCCGGTGCAATGGGCCAGCGGCCTGTTCGTCTTCCAGGGCACGCCCGATCAGCGCCACTACAACCCGCTGGGCAGCGTGCATGGCGGCTACATCGCCACACTCCTCGACTCCTGCATGGGCTGCGCCGTGCATACCCTGCTCAAGACAGGCCAGGGTTACACCACTGCGGACCTGCGAGTGAGCTACATCCGCGCGCTGCGCAGCGAAGTCGGTCCGGTACGTGCCGAAGGCCGCATCATCCACGTCGGCCGCTCCACCGCGCTGGCCGAAGGCCGCCTGTACGACGTCGACGAGCGCCTCTACGCCGTCGCCTCCACCACTTGCCTGATTCTCGATATGAACGCACCGCGCCAGAACAGCGACGCAGGTGTAAGATGACAGCCAGCATCTGATAGACGAGAAAGCCCATGCGCTATTCGGAAGACCACAAGGCCAAGACCCGCCAACGCATCATCGAGGAGGCGGCCCTGCGCTTTCGCCGCGATGGCGTCGGCGCCACCGGCCTGCAGCCGCTGATGAAGGCACTGGGCCTGACCCATGGCGGTTTCTACGCCCACTTCGAGTCCAAGGACGACCTGGTGGAAAACGCCCTGCGCCATGCTGTGGAGGAACTTTCCCGCAACACCGAGGCGCTGGCCAAGGATGCCGAGGCACCGCTGCCACGCTTTATCGCCAGCTACCTGTCCAGCGCACATCGCGCCAACCCCGGCAGTGGCTGCCCACTGCCAACCATGTCCGCCGAGTTGGGCCAGCGTGGCGAGGCCAGCGAAACCACTGACGCCCTGGTGCGCGACCGTCTGGACCTGATCGAGAACAACCTCGATGGTGATGATGCCGCCGAGCAGAGCGTGCTGTTGCTCTCGACCATGGTCGGTGCCCTGCTGCTATCGCGTAGCGTCAAGGACCCGGAGCTGTCCGACCGCCTGCTGAAGACGACCCGTCGCCTGTTGATCGAACAAACGCAGGGCCAATAGCAGACAGGCAAGTCGCCCCGGTGCGCACGGCGCACCCTACGCTCCGCGACATGCCCGTAGGGTGCGCCATGCGCACCAGCTTTCCACACGAGCGCAGGCGGGCTTCCTGGCAGTTCGAAGACCAGCGCCACCCGCAGTGCGCATGTCGCACCCTACGCTCCGCGACATGCCCGTAGGGTGCGCCATGCGCACCAGCTTTCCACACGAGCGCAGGCGGGCTTCGTGGCAGTTCGAAGACCAGCGCCACCCGCGGTGCGCACGGCGCACCCTACGCTCCGCGATATGCCCGTAGGGTGCTCCTTGCGCACCAGCTTTCCACACGAGCGCAGGCGGGCTTCGTGGCAGTTCGAAGACCAGCGCCACCCGCGGTGCGCACGGCGCACCCTACGCTCCGCGATATGCCCGTAGGGTGCGCCATG